>JAEEGK010000547.1_pt1 | contig 93805 bp, 77 predicted proteins | sample 8958771 | NCBI WGS metagenome assembly JAEEGK01 (sample SAMN16246547, study PRJNA631951) | gut metagenome | biome: gut microbiome; feature: rumen; material: SC-attached | host: Bos | place: Iran: Karaj | collected 2018-10
TGCCGCCACCGGCCGCTACGCGGGGAGGAAGGCCGCCGCCTATGCCAAGAGCATAGAGGCGGGCAAGGTCTGCCGGGAGCAGATCGATAAGGAGAAGGAGCGGGTCCTGGCCCCCACCAAGCGGGACAGCGGCATCGAATGGAAGGAGCTGCACAACGGCCTCAGCCGCGTCATGCAGTATTACGTGGGCGAGTTCAAGAGCGAGCGGACCCTGGATCTGGCCCTGGAGGAGATCGACCGCATCGAGAAATACGCCGTGCCCCAGCTCTACGCCCTGGATCCCCACAAGCTCATGCGCTCCCTGGAGGACCTGAGCCTCATCGAGCACGCCAAGATCATGATCCGGGCCATGAAGGAGCGCAAGCTCTCCGATCCCAAGCTCAGCCTCACCAGGGTGGACTATCCGGACAGCGATGCGGAGGATATGAAGAACTACCTGGCCGTGTATCAGGAGGGCGGCGAAACGAAGTTCGAGCGGATCCCCCTCCGGTATTGGGGCAACATGAAGGAGCAGTACGAAGCCCACAACCCGGATTACAGCGGCGTTTACAAGCCGGAGAAGTGAGAAAGGAGGACTTTTTTGATGGATAAGAAAGTGTTTGCCATCCCCAATGTGCAGACCCCCAGCGTGCCCGTGCGCATCAACCCGGACAAGTGCGTCGGCTGCAACACCTGTGTGGAGACCTGCCAGATCGACGTGTTCATTCCCAACCCGGTCAAGGGGAAGCCCCCCATCCTCCTGCATCCGGAGGAATGCTGGTACTGCGGCTGCTGCGCCACCGACTGCCCCACCCCCGGCGCCATGGAGTTCAACTGGCCCCTGCCCCTGAAGCCCCGCTGGCGCAATAAGGAGACCGGCGAAGTACATCAGCTGAAGTAAATCAAATCGCAACCGCTTCGCTGGGTTGCGATTTGAGAAGGGTTTGCGCTGCGCTCCCCGCAGGCCCCTTGGCGGGGCCCACAGTCCGCTCCGCGAGAGGTATTTTTCGCGAGGCGCATGTCCCCGCGAAAAATGATTCCGACTCTATTCGCATCTGCGGATGCGAACTCTGCGAGGCTTTTTTACGCTTCTATAAACAAGACCATATAAAGGAGAGATACTGCTATGATTGCACTGGGAAGCGACCACGGGGGCTTTGCCCTGAAGGAAGAGATCAAGAAGCACCTGGCGGAGAGGGGCATCCCCTTCACCGACTTCGGCACCGATTCCGAGGCCAGCTGCGATTATCCCGTTTATGCGGCGCTGGTGACGAAGGCCGTCGCCTCCGGTGAGGCGGAGAAGGGCATCCTCTGCTGCGGCACCGGCATCGGCATGTCCATGGCCGCCAACAAGGTGAAGGGAATCCGCTGCGCCCTCTGCGGCGACTGCTTTTCCGCGGAGATGACCCGCCGCCACAACGACGCCAACGTCCTGGCCCTGGGCGGCCGGGTGACGGGGGCGGGCCTGGCTATGAAGATCGTGGACCTGTTCCTGGACACCCCCTTCGAGGGCGGCCGCCATGCCCGCCGGGTCCAGATGGTCATGGACCTGGAGAAATAAGTCCCGCCGGGAATTGTTACAGAAAAATTAAGAAAGCGTCTGCTTTCTGCCTTGCCTTTTTCTGTCTTTTTCTGTAAAATAATAATATTAGGGGAAAAGCCCCAAACTGGGAGGTGCGGTAATGCAAGCATACGGTGCGTGGCGTGTCGGCAAGTGCGACGACGCGGCGGCAGATGCGATCTGGAAGTCCGGCTGCTGCCGAAGACTTACTGCCGCACTTCTCTCTGCCCGCGGGGTCCGGACGCCGGAGGAGGCGAGAGACTTCCTGCGGGAGGACGCGGGCCTGCTCCACGATCCCATGGCCATGAAGGACATGGACAAGGCCGTCGCGCGCATCCGCACCGCGGTGGAAAAGAAAGAGACCGTGGCGGTCTACGGCGACTACGACGTGGACGGCATCACCGCCACCGCCCTGATGACCTCCTGGTTCCGCCGGAAGGGGCTGCGTTGCGTCCCTTATATCCCGGAAAGGCTGACGGAGGGTTACGGCATCAGCGAGGAAGCCCTCAGCTCTCTGGCCGCTCAGGGCGTGACCCTGCTGGTGACGGTGGACTGCGGCGTGACCGCCCTGCACCAGGTGGAGCGGGCGAGGGAGCTGGGCATGGACGTGGTGGTGACGGACCACCATGAGTGCGTGGGGGACCTGCCCGCCGCGGTGGCCGTGGTGGACCCCCACCGGAAGGACGACGGGTATCCCTTTAAGGGGCTGGCCGGCGTGGGCGTGGCCTTCAAGCTTGTCTCCGCCCTGGAGGGGCCGGGCTCTGAGGAAATGCTGCTGGAGCGCTACAGCGCCCTGACGGCCCTGGGCAGCATCGCGGACATTATGCCCGTCACCGGGGAGAACCGGGTGCTGATCCGCCGGGGCATCTCCATGCTGCGCACCAGGGAATATGCGGGGCTGGACAGCCTCATGGCGGCCATCTTTGTGGACAAAAAGCGCATTTCCGGCACGGATATCAGCTTCTCCCTCATCCCCAAGCTCAATGCCGCCGGGAGGATGGGCCGCGTCCGGGTGGCCTTCGACCTGCTCATGGCGGAGGACCGGCGGGAAGCCCAGCGCCTGGCCGGAGAGCTCTGCGCCATGAACACGGAGCGGCGCAGCGTGGAGGACCGGGTCTTCCGGGAAGCTCTGGATATGCTGGGGGATACCCGGCATCCGGAGGAGCCCATCGTGCTGGCCTCCGAGCATTGGCACCATGGCGTCAGCGGCATCGTGGCCTCCCGCCTGGCGGAGAAGTTCGGCGTCCCCGCCGTCATCATCTGCCTGGAGGGGGAGGAGGGCCGGGGCTCCTGCCGCAGCACCGGTGACTTCGGCATTTTCGGCGCCCTGGAGGACGCGAAAGAGGAATTGACCAGCTTCGGCGGCCATGAGCTGGCCGCGGGGCTGACCCTGCGGCGGGACCGGGTGGACGCCCTGCGGAAGCGCCTGGCTAAGTATTACCGCACCCACGAGGGGGACCGGCTCCAGCCCCATATCCTGCTGGATTTCTGCGTGGAGGACCCCACCTACCTGACGTTGGAGGAAATCGACGCACTGAAGCTCATGTCCCCCTGGGGCGTGGGCAACCCGCCCCCCACCCTTTGCATGCGGAACGTGGTGGCCGAGGCCCTGATCCCCATCGGGGGGGACCGGCATCTGAAGCTGGTGGGCGTGAAGAACGGCTTTCGGTTCGACTGCGTGTTTTTCGGGGTCAGCGTGCGGGAGCTGGGCGTCCATCCCGGCAGCCTGGTGGATCTGGCCTTCGAGCCGGGCATCAACGATTTCCGGGGCACCCGCTCCGTGCAGCTCCTCCTGCGGGATGTGCGGCCCAGCCGCATGCCGGGGGATCCCAGCGTGGGCATGGCCCGCCGTTTCCGCAGTGGGGCGAGCCTGCTGCCCATGGAACGGGCCATCCTGCTGCCTGACCGCAGCGATATGGGCCGGATCTGGCGTTACCTCACCCGCCGGGCCCGCCGCTTCGACGAGGAGACCGACACCCTCCTGCCGGATATCGCCCTGCGCTCCGGGGTGCCGGTGCCGGGGCGGGTGCTGATCTGCCTGTGGGTCCTGGATGAGCTGGGCCTCATCCATCTGACGGAGACGGAGGGGATCATGGAGATCTCCATTCCCCGCTTTGAGGGCAAGGCGGACCTGAGCAAGTCCGCCCTGCTGCAAAACCTGCGCTGAGGTAAAGAAACGTACATGAACGAGGATGTCAAACGCATCGACGGCGCCGTGCCTTCCGCCGAGTCCGCCGAAATGGACGACATGGAGAAGCTCTATGCCGAGCTGGTGGGGAAGTCCCTCCACTACAACCCGAATCTGGACCGCTCCAGGGTGCGGAGGGCCTACGAGTATGCGCGGGACAAGCACGGAAACCAGCTCCGGAAGGACGGTTCGCCCTATATCTCCCACCCCCTTGCCGCCGCCAGCATCTGCGCCGGCATGGGCCTGGACGAGGACAGCATCATCGCCTGCCTGCTGCACGACACCATTGAGGATACGGACGCCACCTACGAGGAGGTATCCAAGCTCTTCGGCAGCGAGGTGGCGGACCTGGTGGAAGGGGTCACCAAGCTGACGCGGGTGGTCTACACCACCAAAGAGGAAGCGCAGATGGAAAATCTGCGCAAGATGCTGCTGGCCATGTCCAAGGATATCCGCGTCATCCTCATCAAGATCGCCGACCGGCTCCACAATATGCACACCATGAATTTCCAGTCCGAGGCCAAGCGCCGGGAAAAGGCCCTGGAGACCATGGAGATCTACGCGCCCCTGGCCCACCGGCTGGGCATGCAGCGGGTCAAGTGGGAGCTGGAGGACCTGAGCCTCATCTATCTGGACCCCATCGGCTACCAGGAGATCGTGGTGCAGCTGGACGCCCGCATGGAAGAACTCAGCGAGTTCATGGACAAGATCCAGGCCCGCATCAAGCAGCGCATGGACGAGTGCGGCGTGGCCTGCGAGGTCTCCGGCAGGCTGAAGCACATCTACAGCATCTATCGGAAGATGATGGCCCAGAACAAGAAGTTCAATGAGATCCTGGACCTCTGCGCCTTCCGGGTGATCGTGGACAGCGTGCCCGACTGCTACAATGTCCTGGGCCAGATCCACGAGCTCTACACCCCCATCCCCGGCCGCTTCAAGGATTACATCGCCACCCCCAAGCCCAATATGTACCAGTCCATCCACACCTCCGTCATCGGCTCCGAGGGCATCCCCTTCGAGGTGCAGATCCGCACCAGGGAGATGCACCACACGGCGGAATACGGCGTGGCGGCCCACTGGAAATACAAGGACGGCATCCAGGGCAAGGCGGACGAGGAGAAATTCGCCTGGATCCGCAGCCTGCTGGAGGCCCAGCAGGACACGGACGCGCCGGAATTCATCTCCGAGCTGAAGGTGGATATGTTCGCGGACGAGGTCTTCGTTTTCACCCCCAAGGGGGACGTGATCAACCTCCCCGCCGGGGCCACCCCCATCGACTTCGCCTATTCCATCCACTCCCAGGTGGGCAACCATATGACCGGGGCCAAGGTCAACGGGCGCATCGTCTCCTTCGACCGGGTGCTGGAAAACGGGGACATCGTGGAGGTCAGCACCTCCCCCAGCTCCAAGGGTCCCGCCCGGGACTGGATCAGCATGGCCAAAAGCGCCACGGCCCGCACCAAGATCCGCCAGTGGTTCAAGAAGGAGAAGCGGGAGGAGAACATCCAGCGGGGCAAGGCGGCCATGGAGGCGGCGCTGAAGCACGCCGGCCTGCCGCAGGACCTGCTCTACGACCAGGAGGTCGTGCCGGCGGCGCTGAAAAAGCTGGCGGTCACCTCCCTGGACGATATGTTCGCCGCCGTGGGCTACGGGGGCATGACCACCGTCCGCTGCCTGAACCGCATCAAGGAAGAAGCCGCCAGGACGCAGAAGGAAAACAAGGTCCAGCCCGAGGACCTGCTCACCAAGGAGCCGGAAAGGAAGCCGACCGGCGTCCAGGGTGTGCTGGTGGGGGACCTGGATAATTTCCTGGTGAAATTCTCCCGCTGCTGCACCCCCGTGCCGGGGGACGGCATCGTGGGCTTCATCACCAAGGGCTACGGCGTGTCCATCCACCGGCAGGACTGCGTGAACTACCGCAAGGCCGCCGCGGACGCGAAGGAGAGCGGCCGCTGGGTGCCCGTCCAGTGGGGGGATACCGGCGCGCAGCAATATACCGCCGCCCTCACCATCACCGCCGAGGCCCGGCAGAACCTGATCCTGGATATCGTCACCGCCCTGAATGCGGACAAGGTGGGGGTCACCTCCATGAACATCCGGGAGCTCAGCGACGGCGGGGCCGTGGCTCTGCTCACCGTGCTGGTGAAGGACCTGGAGACCCTCCTGGGGGCCATGCGCCATCTGCGGGGCATCCGCAGCGTGCGGGATGTGGTGCGTCCCGGAACCGAGGTTACGAAGGAGAGCTGGTAACATGCGGGCAGTGGTAACAAGGGTTTCCTCCGCCTCCGTCACCGTGGAGGGGCGGACCGTGGGACAGATCGGGACGGGATATCTGGTGCTTTTGGGCATCAGGACCGGCGACGGGGAGGCCCAGGCGGAAAAGCTGGCGGAAAAGATCACCGGCCTCCGCGTCTTCGAGGACGAATCCGGGAAGATGAACCGGGGCCTCAGCGACGTGGGGGGGAGCCTGCTGGTGGTGAGCCAGTTCACTCTCTACGGCAACTGTAAGCACGGGCGCCGGCCGGAATTCCTGCAGGCGGCCAAGTCCGCCGAAGCGATCCCCCTCTATGAATTCTTCCTGCGCCGCTGCCGGGAGCGGGGGTACACGGTGGAAACGGGTCAGTTCGGCGCGGAGATGCTCGTCGCCTCGGTGAACGACGGCCCTGTGACGCTGATCCTGGACACGGAGACACTATGACAATCAAATCGAACCCGCTTCGCTGGGCTTCGATTTGAAGGGGATTGCGCTGCGCTCCCCGCACTCGCTTCGCTCGCACAGTCCGCTCCGCGAGAAGTATTTTTTGCCCGGCGCATGTCCGTGCAAAAAATGATTCCGATTTTTTCGCACCTGCGGGCGCGAACTCTGCGAGGCTTGAAACAAAGACAACGGCGGACGGAAACCGTCCGCCGCACGCATTAGGGAGGACATCATTATGCTCATCAAAGGCTTTTCCGTGGGGCAGCTGGGCACCAACTGCTATGTGGTGACGGATGAGGAGACCCTCTGCTGCGCCGTGATCGACCCCGGCGCGGAGTCCGGGACCATCCTCAACTACATCGACGACAACAATCTCAAGACCGAGGCCATCTTCATCACCCACGGCCATTATGACCATACCGGCGCGGTGATCTCCGTCTACGAGGCCACCGGGGCCACGGTGTATATCCATGCCCTGGACGTCAGCACCGAGGGCGTGGACGACGAGCTGCGCTACAAGGGCGGCGACGAGCTGCGCTTTTATAAGGAGGGGGATGTCGTCCCCGTGGGCAAGCTGGAATTCCATGTCATGGAGACCCCCGGCCACAGCCGCGGCAGCGTGACCCTCCGATGCGAAAACGCCCTTTTTACCGGGGACACCCTGTTCCGGGGCTCCTGCGGGCGCACGGATTTCCCCGGCGGCAGCATGACCGCCATCATGGGCTCTCTGCGGCGGCTGGCTTCCCTGGAGGGGGACTGGGAGGTCTACCCCGGCCACATGGACGCCACCACCATGGAGCGGGAACGGCGCTTCAACCCCTTCGTGCTGGACGCCATGGAAGACAGGGACTGAGCCGTGGCCCTTCCTATCGAGCTGCGGGGCCACGATTACCGCTATGCCGCCGAGCAGGCCGTCATGGCCTTCCTGCCGGAATTCGGCGGGGAGGGGGATAAGCTGGTCAGCACCCTGGACGGCCTCTGCGCCATGGCGGAGCTGCGCTTTCGCGGCAAAGACTATGAAGGCCGCGCGGAGCAGGCCGGGCCCATGCCGGAAGCACCGCTCCTGCGCAGGCGGGCCCAGCAGAAGCTGGTGAAGGAGTCGGTCTTCCGCGCCTGCGTCGGGGCTCTGGGAAAGCTTCCACCCTGGGGCAGCCTCACGGGGGTGCGCCCCGGCAAGCTGGCCGCCCGGCATATGGCCGAGACGGGCCGGGACGAAAAGGAGACCGCCGCCTGGCTGGAAAGGGAATACAGCCTCAGCCCCCGCCGCGCTTTCCTTTGTGCCAGGGCGGCGAAGACGGGGCTGGAGGTCGGGGACAGCCTGGGAGAGAAGGACATCCTCCTCTATGTGGGCATCCCCTTCTGCCCCACCCGCTGCGCCTATTGCTCCTTCGTGAGTCACAGCGTGGAAAAATCCCTGAAGCTGGTGGAGCCCTATGTGGAGGCCCTGGGCCGGGAGATCGGCGACGCGGGGCTCCTGACGCGGGAGCTGGGGCTGCGGGTCAAAGCGGTCTACTGGGGCGGTGGCACCCCCACCACCCTGGATGCGGAACAGCTGCGGCGGACCCTGGACCGGGTGGCGGCGGCCTTCGACCTGCCCGCCGGCCTGGAATACACCGTGGAGGCCGGGCGGCCCGACACCATTACCCGGGAAAAGCTGCTTGTCCTCCGCAGCGCGGGGGTGACGCGCATCAGCCTGAACCCCCAGACCATGGACGACCGGGTGCTGGCGGCCATCGGCCGCCGCCACAGCGCCCAGGCGGTGCGCCATAGCTTCGCCCTGGCGCGGGAGCATTTCGGCGGGCAGATCAACATGGACCTGATCGCGGGCCTCCCGGAGGACAGCGTCCCCGGCTTCCGCGCCGGCCTGGAGGAGGTGCTGGCCATGGGACCGGAGAACGTCACCGTTCACAGCCTGACCCGGAAGCGGGGGGCGGATCTGAACGGCATGGATCTCCGGGGCCTCCCCGGCGAGACGGTGGGACAGATGCTGGATATCGCCCTGGAGGAGCTGCCGGCGGCGCACTATGCGCCCTACTACCTCTACCGGCAGAAATTCTCCGCCGGGGGCTATGAAAACGTGGGCTGGGCAAAGGAGGGGACCGGCTGCCTCTACAACGTCGCCATGATGGAGGAGCTGTGCACGGTCCTGAGCCTGGGAGCGGGCGGGGCCACGAAGCGGCTGCTCCCCGGCGGGAAGATCCTCCGCTGCTTCAATAAAAAATATCCCTATGAATATATCGGCAGCCTGGAGGAGGCGGACAGGGACAAGCGGGCCCTGTTCGCGGCGCTTCCCTGAAAAAAACATTTACAAGCCGCCCGTCACCATATATAATACGGGAGCAGACAAAAAAACGCCGGGCGGACCGGCACACGGGAAATGGGGGAGAGCAATGGCATATTCCATCATCACCATCAGCAGAGAATTCGGCACCGGGGCGCGGCTGATCGGCCGGGAGGTGGCCGCCCTTCTGAACTACGGCTACTATGACCGGGCCCTGATCGAGATGGCGGCGGAAAAGAGCGGCCTCAGCGAGGAGTTCATTGAGCGGACGGAGGAAAAAGCCTCCAACAGCTTCCTCTTTAACCTGGCTACCGCGGCTTATCTCGCCTCCGACGTCACCGCGGAATACACCGTGCCGGTGAACGACCGGGCCTTCATGGTCCAGTCCGACGTGATCCGGGATATCGCCCGCTCCGGCAACGGGGTCATCGTGGGCCGCTGCGCGGACTATGTCCTGAAGGACCATCCCCGGCTGCTGCGGGTCTTCATCTTCGCCAACAAGGAGGACCGCATCAACCGCATCGTCAACGAATACGGGCAGGACGCCAAGAACGCCGAGAGCGTGCTGAACAAGATCGACAAGGGCCGGGCCAACTATCACAAATTCTACACCGGCTCCAACTGGCGCAGCATGGACAATTACGATCTCTGCATCAACACCTCCCACACCGGCATCCAGGGCGCGGTCATGGCCATCAAGGCCTGCGCCGAGGAAAAGTTCGGCAAAGTCGAAACGTAAAGGGACATACGTCGCACCGGCAGCGGTTTTCATCCGCTGCCGGTGTTTTTCGTTATTCCGTTCCCAGAGCTTCGACCTTTTCCAATAGAACCTTCCAGCGTTCCTCCCCGGAGAGGCAGTGCAGGCCCGGATGCAGGAGCTCCCGCCGCAGCTGCGCCCGGAGCAGCAGCGCGGCTCCCTTCGGTTCCGTTTGCCCCTGCCCGAAGGTGGAGAAGAGAACGTTTTCCACCCGTTCCTCTCCGCCGGAAAGGAGGGCCAGCCGCCGCGCCGTCATCTCCTCCAGAGCGTCCAGCGCCGCCTCCTTTTCTCCCAGGGCGGCGCAGGCCCGCGCCTTCAGGCCCCAGAGGTCGCCCCGCTCCCGCGCCCGGAGGGAGGTCAGCCCTTCTTCTCTGCCGCTGGCCAGGGTGATGAGCTTCCGGGCCATCTCCGCAGCCTCCAGGGCCTTTTCGGGTTTCCCCTGGGCCAGGGCGTTGTCCCCGCAGGCATAGAGGGTGTTCAGCAGAAAATGCACCGCCTGCACGCCGACGGTGGTCAGGCTGGCGCGCTCCATCTGCCGGTCCCCCAGCAGCCGCCAGGTCTCCCCGTCCTCCGCTGCGGCCAGCTGCTCCGTATTCCACGTCCGCTCCGTGCCCAGGATTTCAAAGGCCCCTTTCCGGTCCCCGGCAAGAGCGCAAAGCCGGGCCAGCAGCCGGCGGTACTCCGAGCGCTGGCCCCAGGCCTCCTGAGGCTCCGCTTCCGGGAAACGCTGCCCCAGCTCCCGCGTGACGGCAAGAACCTCCTCCGCTTTTTCCGGCAGATAGACGTAAGAGTCCGGGTCCGCCAACGTAAGGGCGAGGGAGAGAAATGTCCAGCGCTTCAGACTGCGGTTTTTGCCCATATCCCCGGCGCGGAGGTCCGCCGCCAGGCGGGACCAGTCGGCATAGCTGGCCGCCGGGTCCAGGCCGCTGTAAAGGGAGAGGACCAGCCCCTGCTCCTCCGCATCCTCCTCCGGCGAATCCATGCCGTGAAGGACGTCCGTGGTGACGCCGAAGAGCCTGGCCAGCGAGGGCACCTGGCTCACGTCCGGCAGGCCCAGTCCCGTCTCCCAGCGGGAGACGGCCTGGGGGGAGAGATGCAGCTTTTCCGCCAGGGCCTCCTGGGTCCAGCCCCGGTCCGTCCGCAGGCGGCGGATGACGCCGCCCATGCCGGTGTTTCCCATTCCTTCCATAGCTTCGCCTCCTTGTCTTTTGTGCTGTCAGCATACCATACCGCCGTCAGAAAGACCAGCAATTCCATCGGAAGCGGCAGCTCAATCGCTGATTGAGTTATGAATTGTATGGCCTCGCAGAGTTCGCGGCTTGGAAGCCGCGAATAGAGTTGGAATCATTTTGGGGCGGAATTCACTTCTGCCCCAAAATACCTCTCACGGAGCGGACTGTAGGCCCCGCCAAGGGGCCTGCGGGGAGCGGAGTGCAATCCTCTCTCAAATCGAAGCCTCAGCTTCGATTTGATTATAGCAGTATGCAGATCATGCCGTTGGCCCCTTCGTTGACGATGCGCTGCAGCGCTTCCTGCAATTTGCCCCGGCTGTCCTCCGGCAGACGCTTCAGCTTGGCCTGCAGCCCCTCGGAGGCGATGTCGTAGAGGCTCTTGCCGAAGACGTTGGATTCCCATATCTTCCCCGTGTCTCCTTCGAATTCCTGGAGCAGATAGTTGATCACGTCCTCGCTCTGCTTCTCACTGCCGATGGCGGGGGAGACCTCCGTCTCGATGTTGGCCAGGATCATGTGGATGCTGGGGGCGCTGGCCTTGAGGCGCACGCTGTATTTGCCCCCCTGGCGCACGATCTCCGGCTCCGCCAGGGTCAGCTCGCCGGTGTCGGGGAAGACCACGCCGTAGCCCTTCTCCCGCACCTCCCGCAGAGCGTCCCGCACCCGCTCGTATTCCCGGCGCACCTTTGCCATGTCCGTCAGCAGCACCATCAGGTCCCCGTCCCCCGTCACGGCGACGCCGCTGGATTCGCTGAGGGTCCGGTAAAACAGCGCCCTCGGCAGCTCCAGGCGCAGGGTCACGCCCCCCGTGTCCGCCCGCAGGCTTTCCAGCCCCGCGCGCTCCACGGTCTCGATCCCGGCGAGCTTTGCCGCCGCACCCTCCGCGTCCCGCAGGCGGCGCATGCCGCCGCAGGCCTCCTTCAGCGCCCGGTAGAGCTTCGCCTTCAGGGGGTGCTCCGGCTCCAGGGCGTCCAGCCAGTCCGGCAGACAGATGCCGATTTCCGTCAGGGGGAATTCCTGCAATGCCGCGCGGATGACCCTCGTCACGTCCGCCTCCGTCAGCCTGAGGCAGGAGACGAGCACGCAGTCCACGTCGTATTTCTCCTGCAGCTCCCGCCGGAGGGCTTCGGCCTCCGGGCTCTCCGGCCGGGCGGAGTTCAGCACCAGGATGAAGGGCTTCCCCAGAGCCTTCAGCTCCCCCACGCAGCGCTCCTCCGCCGGGATATAGTTCTCCCTGGGGATTTCCGTGATGCTGCCGTCCGTGGTCATGACGACGCCGACGGTGGAGTGCTCCGCGATCACCTTCCGGGTGCCCAGCTCGGCGGCCTCCGCCATGGTGATCTCGTGGTCGAACCAGGGGGTGGTCACCATCCGCGGAGCGCCCTCCTCGTCCGTTCCCGCGGCCCCCTCCACCAGATAGCCCACGCTGTCGATCAGGCGGACGGAGAAGCTGGCCCCGCCGGCGGTGATCTGCACCGCGTCCTCCGGCACGAATTTCGGCTCGCTGGTCATCACCGTCCGGCCGGAGCCGCTCTGGGGCAGCTCGTCTCTGGCCCGTTCCCGCATATACACGTCCCCGATGCCGGGGAGCACCAGCGTCTCCATAAAGCGCTTGATAAAGGTGGATTTGCCCGTCCGCACCGGCCCCACCACGCCGATGTAGATGTTGCCGCCCGTGCGGACGGCCATGTCCTGATAAATGGTTTCCGTATCCAAAAGCGATCCCTCCGTCAATTCCGGTTGCTTCACTTTATGCGCCGTTTTCGCTGGAAAGAACCGGAAAAAAAGGCACAAACGGAGGAATATGACCTTTGTCAAAGGGAAATATGACGAAATTCAGGGGAAAAAAGTTGCTTGAACATCTTGCCATTTTCACCTTGGGGCTTTATAATACGGGATGTTGGTAACCTTGGACAAACTTCGGTCACAGGACGAAAATCCATTTGGCAGAATTGTACTGCTGCCGTTTTTCCCGCACCGATCCTCAGTGTAAGCTCCCGCGGGAAAGCGAAGCGGTCTTTTTTGACAGCATACCAAAAATCAAAAGAAAAGGAGTAGAGACATGAAAACTGGCAAGAAATCCCTGTCCCTGCTGCTGGCCATCATCATGGTCGTCTCCCTGCTGGGCGGCGCCTTCGTGGTCAACGCGGCGGACGCCGTGACGATCACGCTGGAAGCCACTGTCGGCGGCGAGACCGTCACCATCACGGCCACCGGGCTGGGCGACCAATTCACCGCTCTGGATATGAGCACGATCGGCCTTCCGGGCCTGTCCGGCATCAACAATGCCCTGTGGTTTGACCACGACGGCACCTTCAGCTTTGACAAGGACGTGACCCTGAGCTATCAGGGCACCCAGACCGCTGAGCTGAAGGCCGGCGAAGTCGCGAATATCGCCGACGGGATCTGGAGCGAATTTGCCCTGACGCTGGATGACGGCAACTTCCTGACGATCGTCGACAAAGACAATCCCGGCAACTTCGCGTATTCTCCCGCCAACACCCCGCTGTCCGAGTTCCCCGGCACTATCGGCGAAGCCGCCGCTGCGGAAGAACCCGCCGAGGAGGAGCCTGCTGAGGAGCCCGCTGAGGAAGAACCCGCCGAGGAGGAGCCCGCTGAGGAGCCCGCCGAGGAGGAGCCTGCCGAGGAAGAGCCTGCCGAAGAAGAGCCTGCCGAAGAAGAGCCTGCCGAAGAAGAACCCGCCGCTGAGGGCGAGGGCTTCGTGAAGACCGACGCTCTGGAAGTCGGCAAGCAGTATGTCTTTGTCGCCGAGTACGACGGCAAGTATTATGCCATGACCTACATCGGCGGCAACTTCAGCGCAATCGAGGTCGAAGTGGCGGGCGACGCCGTGGCCCCCGCGGAGATCGGCTATGTCTGGACTCTGGAGAATGACAACAAGGCGCAGAGCGCTGCCAGCGCCGGCATCTTCCTGTTCCCCTATTCCGGCGGCATGACCTATACTGACGGCCGCAGCCTGATTTATGACGGCAGCGCGATCTACTTCATCACCTCCGACGGCACCCCCGGCTATGTGACCTTCGACGGCGCCAGCTTCGCCTATGTCAAGGGCAACGCCGACGCTGCCGCGAAGATGCTCATCTTCACCGGGGAATTCAGCGGTGAGGCTGCCGAGCCCGCCGAGGAAAAGCCCAGCATGTCCATTTTCGATTATCCCCATCCTGAGACTGTGCGCCGCGATGCGGTGAAGAATGAAGATGGGTCCATCACCCTGGCCTTCACCTCCGACACTCACTATGACGGCGAGAACTTCAACCTGAAGGCCTGGCTGGAGGCTGCCGAAGCTGAGGTCGGCTATATCGACGCCATGGGCTTCTGCGGCGACATGGGCTCCGCTTATGACTCCGGCCCCAAGTTCTGGGTTGATGTCAGCGACGTGATGGCTTATATGGATGAGCAGATCGCTGCCGGGAAGGTTGGAGACGCTATCTACACCACCGGCAATCATGAGTGGTTCCCCTCCGGCGGCGGCAACTACAGCGCCGTTTACGCCGACACTGAGAGCGCTCAGCGTCTGCAAATCATCGGCGAAGCAATGACGACCGAGGATTACGTTATTTTCTGCTTCGGCGCTGGTGAATCTGCCGGCCTTCCCTACGGCGGGGCCTCTGTGAATTACAAGTATTACCAGGATGAGATCGACTATTTCGCTGAGTGGCTGGAGACTGCGCCTACCGATATCCCCATCTTCGTTCTGACCCACTATCCGCTCCATGCCTGGGAAGGTCGCGGTGAGTTCCGCAGCCAGGAGAACGCCGCCGAGATCATCGACATTCTGAATGAGCATCCCAATCTGGTTGTTCTTTGGGGCCATAACCACAGCGATTATGACGATAACTATTACCTTCCCAAGTTCCCCGGTGACGAGATTTTGATTGATAAGGGCGTGACCAAGACAATCAACTTCACCTATCTGGCTGCCGGCTGCACCGCCGACACCGAGTACACCGGCCCCAGCGCCGGCTCCGCCAGCGTCATGAACAAGGGCCTGATCGTCACCCTCAATGCCGACGGCACCAGGGATTATAACTATGTCACCATTGATGGCCAGTTCATGAGCATCGAGAGCCCCTGGCTGGTCCGCTTCCGCGGCGCCTTCGGCAACTATGAAGTCTTCAATACCCAGTCTGTGGAAGACGGCCAGACTCCCGAGGCTGTGGAAGCCCCTGAGGTCGAAGGCTATGAATTCGCCGGTTGGTACACCTATAGCAGCGGCAAAGAGGTGGAGTTTGACTTCTCCGCCCCCATCACCCGCAACACCCTGGTCACCGCCATGTATAACAAGATCCTCATGCCCGCGGCTGCGCCCGACGAAGCGGACTGCGTGACCGTCATTCCGGACGCCACCTTCAACGGCGAGAGCCTGACCATGAAGGCCGCCGGCGTGGGCGACCTGATCACGGTGTTCGACCTGTCCTCCATCGGCTACGGCTCCGCCATCATGTATGGCTTCTGGTTCGAGCCTGGCGGCGTTATCAGCTTCAGCCAGAATGCGACCCTGCTCTACCAGGGCGCCGCTACGGACTTCACCCTGAGGGCTGGGGAATTCTACAGCACCGAAGGCCTGGGCGAGCACTATATCCAGCTGGACGACGGGAACGATCTCCTTCTCCTTGAGTATGAAAATCCCGGCAACTATGCCAGCTATCCCGGCACCGAGCCCTACTCCGCCTACCCCGGCACCGTCAGCGCGCGTGCTGCGGACGCTGCGGTGTGCGTCACCGTCAGCGTTGCCGGCAGCGTGGTCGTTCCCAATGTGCCCGTCATGGTTTCCGACCTGAACGCGGACGGCGGCTTTGACGTGGACGAAGTTCTGACCTGCGCCCATGACCAGCTGTATCCCGGCGGCGCCGCTGCCGGCTACGCCTCCGCCGACGGCGACTGGGGCAAGAGCATTGCGATGCTCTGGGGCGACACCTCCGGAAACTTCGGCTACTATGTGGACAACGCCGTGGTCCTGACGGACCTGACGGCGCCCGTGCAGGCCGGCGGCAGCGTGTATGCCTATGTGTATGCGGATGCAGAGACCTACTCCGACGTCTTCACCTATTTCGATCAGACCGACGCTGCGGTCGAGAACGGGACCCTGACCCTGACCCTCATGGCTGCCGCCTTTGATGAAAACTGGAGCCCGATCACCGTTCCCTGCGCCGGCGCCACCATCACCATCGACGGCGCTGCCACCGAGTTCGTGACCGATGAAAACGGCCAGGTGACCGTGACCTTCGAGGAGGACGGCAGCTATCTGATCTCCGCCGTCAGCGACGAAGCGATCCTGGTTCCCGCCATCTGCAAGGTGACCGCCATCAAGGCCAGCGAGCCCGCGCCCGGTGAGGGCGGGACCTACGTTGTCCAGGAGGGCGACACCATCCGGAGCATCGCCAAGATGTTCTATGGCATCAGCGCCAAGTGGACTCTGATCTACGAAGCCAACTACGACACCATGCAGGGCCCCGGCCTGATCTACGTCGGCCAGGAGCTGCTGATTCCCTGATCGAAGCGCTTCACCGGATCGGAATCGGAACCAAAACAAGGACGGACGCCTGCAATCGCAGGCGTCCGTTTTTTTCGATTCCCTATGAGAATGCGAATGCAGCCGGGCCGTGCGGCCCGGCTGCAGCTGTGTTTGTTTTCGGAGAGTATCATACTAATACCCAATAGAAATCTCGGATTCCCAGCGGCATAAATCGCGCCAAACTTCGTTGTCGGCCTTGACGGGCGGCAGCCCGCCTTCGTCCTCCGCCTCGTCTGACACGATTTCTGCTCGCTGCTCGATCCTAGATTTCTATCAGGTATTAGTATCAGATCGCTCTGGCGATGGCGTCCGCCGCGCTGGTGGCGCTCATGATGTTGGCGGGGGCGGTGCAGTCCCCCAGGAGATAGAATTCCGGCGCGCAGGCATAGAGGTCGGCAGCAGCCTGGCGCTGGGGCTTCTGGCCCACGGCGTAGACGACGGTGTCGGCCTTGAAGAGCTTCCCGTTCCCGATGACGCCCTCGGGAGTGATCTCCTCCGCCCGGGTGGAGAGGTTCACGCCGATCTTGTATTTTTTGATCTCCACGTCCAGCGCCTTCATGTGCAGGTTGTTGCCGCCGTCGCTCACGTGGTCCAGCATCTCGATCAGCTCCACCTTCTTGCCCTGCATGGCAAGGTAGATGCCCAGCTCGATGCCCACCAGGCCCGCGCCCAGGATGGCGACCTTCTCGCCGCATTCCTCGGCGTGGGTGTAGATGTATTCGGCGGAGAAGACGTTCTTGCCGTCAATGCCGGGGATGGGCGGCTTCACGGGCCGCGCACCGGTGGCGGCGATGATCACGTCGGGCTTCAGGCTTTCGGCCAGGTCGGGCGTGACCTCCGTGTTCAGGCGGATGTCCACCCCGGCCTGGGCGAGACGGGAGGCCTGCTGGTTGAGGTATTCGTCCAGCTTGGCCTTGAAGGGCACCTTGCGCTCGCAGCGAAGGGTGCCGCCCAGCTCCCCGGTCTTCTCGCAGAGGATGACCTTGTGGCCCCGCTCCGCGGCCGTCAGGGCAGCCTGCATGCCGCCCACGCCGCCGCCGGCCACCAGCACGGTCTTCACCTTCTTCACCGGCACAGGGACGGCGTACTCCGTCTCCCGGCCGATCTCCGGGTTGATGGCGCAGTGGAACTGCCCGTTGTGCAGCAGCCCCGAGAAGCAGGCCAGGCAGCGCATGCATTTGCGCACTTCCTTCTCCTCCCCGGCGCGGATCTTGTTGGGGAGGTCCGGGTCCGCCATGAGGCCGCGGGCGATCTCCACCACGTCCACCTTACCGGAGGCCACCAGCTCCTCCATAATCTCGGGATCCCCCTGGGCGCCCACGGTGGCGACGGGGGTGCTCACGTGCTTCTTGATGGCCTCGGCGTACACGGCGTTGCAGCCGTCGGCCAGGAACATGCTGGGATGGGTCACTGTGAAGACCTCGGCCACCTCGTGGCTCCCGGCGGAGACGTGGATCAGGTCGCAGTGCCCGTCGATCTGCTTGGCGATGCGGATGCCCTCCTCGATGTCGTAGCCCCCGGTGTAGCACTCGCTGCCGGAGATGCGCACCTCGATGGGGAACTTCGGCCCCACGGCCTTGCGGATGGCGTCCAGCGCGGCGACGACGATCCTGGCCCGGTTCTCGATGTCGGGGCCGCCCCACTGATCCTTTCGGGTGTTGAGGGTGGGGGAGAGGAACTGGCTCATGAGCCAGCCGTGCCCCGCGTGGACCGTCACCATGCCGTAGCCGCAGCTTTTGGCGAAGGCGGCGGCCTGGGCATATTTGCGGATGGTGCGCTCGATCATGGCTTCGTCCATGGCCAGGATGATCCGGCCGCTCTCCTCGCATTCCACGGGGCCGTAGGCAAGGCCCCGGCTGGCCTCTCCCTTGAGGCCGAGATCCCGGTTTTCATACATGCCCGCATGCTGCAATTCCACGCTGGGCACCGCCCCGTAGCGGCGGATGTCGTCGGCGCAGCGCGCAAGGCCGTTGCGGTGGGAGGGATCGTCCATCTTGGTCAGCCGGTTGGGCGCATTGCAGAAATTCGTGTCCACGCGGCATTCCCCCAGGGTCACGGCGGCGGCGCCGCCCTTGGCCTTGCGGGCATAGTAAGCGGCAGCCTCGGGGGGCAGTGTGCCGTCCTGATACTTGTCCATCCATCCGGTGGGGGCGGCGAAGATGCGGTTGCGGAAAATGGTGCCTGCCAGCTCGATGGGCTCAAAAATGTGGGGGTATTTCAGCATAGTTCTCGTCCTTTCCGGGCGGCGGGGCCGCCGATGAGTTTCTATACGATATACTATAGCATTCTTCGCTTCACTTTTCAACGCGCTTATGTTAGAATACCGCGGGAATCGGGCAGACTGTAAGGAATTGGAAGGAGGCGCGGAATGGAAAAGGGAATTCGTCTGGAATGGAAAACTGTCCTCCGGAAGCTGGCCTTCATCTTCTTGGGCAACCTCTGCTATGCCATGGCGATCAACCTGTTTTTGCAGGCCAACCGCATCGCGGCGGGAGGCTTCGCCGGGCTTGCCATCGCCCTGAACCCCTGGCTCCACATCCCCACGGGCGTCTTTGTGCTGGTGATGTCCGTCCCCTTGTATGTCTGGGCCGTCATCGTCAAGGGGTGGAGCTTCATGCTCCTGGGGCTCATCGGCTCGGTGCTTTATACCGTCGAAGTGGACCTGAGCGCCCTGGTGCTGCCCACGGTCACTCATGATCTGCTGCTGGCAGCTCTCTGCGGCGGAGCGCTGAACGGCCTGGCCTCCATCTGCTTCCTGGAGGCGGAGACCAATTCCGGGGGCACGGACCTGCTGGCCCGGCTGCTGCTGACGCGGCACCGCAGCCTCTCTTTGGGCACCATGTTCCTTTTCTGCGACGGGGCGGTGGTGCTCATCAGCATGCTGGTGGAGCGGAATCTGGAGATCGGCATCTACGGGGCCATCGGCATCATGGTCAGCTCCTTCGTGGGGGATAAGCTGATCGCGGGCATGAACCGGGCCAGCATCTATTATATCATCCCCTCCGGCCCGGCGGAGCCCATCGCCCGTGGCATCATGGAGGAGCTGCGGCGGGGCGTCACCAGCCTTCCCGGAAGGGGCATGTACGCCGGCACGGAGCGGCAGGTGCTCATGACCGTGGTGAAGCCCGCCCAGGGGTATAAGGTCAAAGCCCTGGTGAAGCGCATCGACCCCGGCGCCTTCGTCTTCATGGCCCGCGCCGCCGAGGTGGCGGGGGAGGGCTTCCTGGATGTGGACGCCTCCGAGAGCATCGAAAGGAAGAAAAAGGAGTAGCCCATCCCTGTCATTGCGAGGCCGCGTTGAAGCTGGGAAGACAGGGGACGGTTCTCTGTCTTCACCTCCCGCAGACACCGCAGCGGCTTGCCTTCCCCTGGGGAAGGCGGCGCGGAGCGCCGGATGAGGGGCCGCCCGGAGGGCGGGTTTTCGCTTTCTCATCCAACTGGCGGTTGAATCCAACTATCGGTTGCCTCTCTTGCGCACAACCGCCCCATCTGCCACAATGAAGCCGAAAGGAGGTCGTCGGTATGAACGACAATATCAGCGTGAACGAAAAGGAGAGCATGGGCAGCGTCATCCGCCGCCTGCGCATGGAACGGGACTGGACCCAGGAGGAGCTGGCGGCGCGCCTCGGCGTCAGCGGCCAGGCGGTGAGCAAGTGGGAGACGGGACAGAGTTTGCCGGACATCTCCCAGGTGCCCCAGCTGGCCCGGACCCTGGGCGTCACCACGGACGAGCTCTTCGGCATGGAGGAAGAGAAGTATGATTATCCGACCATTGACTTTCAGGGTATCGATCCGGAAAAGGCCTGGGAGGGCTGGCAGGAAATGGGACGGAAGATCAGAGAATGTGAGGGGATCGACGGCTTCATCTGGAGCTACGTCTATGCTGGCTTCAAGCTCTGCCATCCCGAATCCTTCCTTTATCATCCCGATCATGCCGCCGAGGTGCGGGAGGAAACCCTGCGCTACGCTGAGCCCAAAATCAAACGCATGGAGAAAAACTATGCCTTGGGCCATAGCTTTCGCTGTTTGGTCATGGAGCTGTATGCTCTGGCGGGCAATGAGGAAAAGGCACGGGAGCTGGCAGCGAAATCACCGCCTGAGTTTGTGAGCGCCGCTCTGGACATGGGGACGATCTACCATGACCTGGGGCGATGGGATTTGGAAATGAGCGCCCTGACCACTGCCGGCAGCGGGGCGGTGAGCCTGCTGCTGGACATTTTGGCGCAGAGCGGGGAAGCTGCGCTGAAGCTGGGCTGGGCGGAGGAAGCTCTGGACGCCGCCGAGTTCGGTATCGCGCTGATCGGGCTGCTGAAAGGCGCAGCGAACCCCGATCGGGATCCCGGCAGTTTGCTGCAGATTGCCTCCCGCGCTGCGATCCAGCGGGGGGAGAAGGAGCAGGCGCTTCGGTTTCTGGCAAAGCTGGCGGAGAAACCGAAGCTGCCGGGGGCTATCGTCCGCCGGGCCTTCTATGTGGGCCGCGTCGGGGGAAACCGTGCCAACTCAGCTTTGGAGCGCGCCTATCTTCTGCGGGCTCTGGACCACCCGGACCTGGCCCCCCTCCGGGACGAGCCGGAATTCCAGGCGCTCTACGCCCGGGCGGAGGCCCTGGGGGAAGAATGAGTGCAGAGGACAGGGGGAGGGGGGACCGCCCCCCGGGCTCTATCCGTCTGGTTGCGGGACCGCGCACATCTGACGATTGACCGGCTGCTTCCTTCTCTGTAGAATGAGGCAAAAACAGAGAGGAGCGATCCGATGGACATGACAGCGTTCGGCGCGCGGCTCAAGGCCCTGCGCACCGGAAAAGGGCTTTCTCAGGAGGAGGCGGCCCGGCGGCTAGGGGTGTCGCCCCAGTCGGTCAGTAAGTGGGAGAATGGGCGGAACAGCCCGGAGCTTTCGGTGATCCTGCCCCTGGCGCGGCTGCTGGGCGTCAGCGCTGAAGAACTGCTGGAGAACCCGACGCAAAGGCGGGAGCTTTGGGAAAAACGGTGGAAAGCGGCCTTTGCGGAGGGAAAGCACGCGGAGGCCCTGGCCGCGGCGGAGGAAGCCCTGGCAGCGATGCCGGAGGACCGGGAATTCCGCTTCCGGCAGGCAAACGGCGAATACCAGACCGCGGCCCTCGCGGAGGATGCAGCGGAGCGGCTTCGGCTGCTCCGCGCTGCCGAAAAGCACTTTGCAGCCCTTTTGCGGGACTGCCCGGACTTTGAAGAAGCCGGAGTGATGCTGGCCTGCACCCTGCTGGCGCAGGGAAAGAGAAAGGAAGCGGAGGCCCTGGCCGGGAAGCTGCCCTATGGGGAAAAACTGGAGCTGCTGCTCCGTCAGGGAAAAGGGCGGCTCAAGGCTCTGCGGCGGGAGATCGCCAAGGCTGCGGCGGAGCTGCTGAACCTCCTGCAGACCGAGGGCAGCGAAGAAGCCTGCCGCCTGACGGAAGCCCTCATCGCGGCGTCGGGGCAGCCGGAGAGGCTCATCTGGTACTCGTTGAACCTCCATCTGCGGCGCGCTCGCCGAGCCGCAGAGGCAGGAGAAAGAGCAAAAGCCCGGGCCGCTCTGGAGAAGCTGGCCGATCTTGCCCGCGACTATGCGCCTTCTGCGACGGAAAGCGCGGACGCCCTGCTCGCCGGCCTCCCGGAGCCGCCGTCCCCGGCGGAGGTCCGCCGCTGGGTCCGGGACGCCCTGGCGGAGGAAGCCTTCGCTGCCCTGCGGACCCATCCCGGTTTCCCGGTGTTGGAGGAATGACGCAGCATAGAATACAGCGCCGCCCCCGGAAGCTGCGGATGCAGCCCCGGGGGCGGAATCACACGGAAATAGTTCACTTCATCACAAAGGGCGTGGCTGTGTAGTCCATGTTCCCCCGGCGCTGCTTTGCTTCGGGAAAAGCCAGGGCATAGATGCCGCAGGCCCTCGCCTCCAGCAGGAAAACCTCCCCGCCGCCGTCGGCGGGCTTGGTGATCACCGGCAGAGCGGGAGAAGCGTCGTGGAGCAGTTTTGCGCCGCGCCTGTTCAGCCCAAGCACCCGGAGATAGGGGGGCAGGCCCTTTTCCATGCCCGCCGGGATGCCCAGGAGGGCTGCCAGGGCCATCCGGCGGATGCGGGAAGCGGGGTAACGCCTGGTGGTGCACCGTGCGACCAGCTCCTCCAGGGTCCCTGCCGCCGTCGCAGCCCTTTTCAGTCGGTTCTCCAGGCCCTCCGCAGCCCCGGGGAGGGCCGCCAGCTCCCTGTCCGTCATGCTCCGCAGTCTGGCGAGAACGGCAGCGTCCAGCCTTTCCGGCTCCGCCCGGCGGCCCAGAGCGATTTCCCGGCGGAACACCTCCGCCGCCTCCTCCGGCAGGTCGGGGAGAAAGTCCGCCTTCTGCCGCAGAGCCGAAGCCGGGGGGAATTCCCCGAAGCGCGGGAGGGGCAGGGGGATCATGACGCTGCGCTGGCTTCTCAGGGCCCGCAGGTACTCCACCGCGAGGATGTCGTTTCGCGCCCGCAGCTCCGGCAGGGATTCCCCCGCCAGCGTTTCCAAGGCCGTTTGCCGGGCGGCGGCGTAGCCCGCGCCGGAAGCAAGGGCTTCCCGCACCGAAGCGTCATAGCGCACGTCCGAAGTGAGGGCCGCGATCCTTTCCAGCCTTTCCGGGTCGGCACATTCGCTGCCAAATGCCAGGGCGTCCACGAACCCCAGGGCGCTGAGCACCCCCACGCCTCCGCGGGCAAAGCCCTCCGCAGAGGACGCGGCCCAGGGGAGGGGCAGCTCCAGCACCAGGTCCGCTCCGCAGCGGACCGCCGCCTCCGCCCTGGCGTATTTCGTGAACAGGGCCGCCTCCCCCCGCTGGGTGAAGCAGCCCCCCAGGGCGACGGCGACGGCGCAGCGAGGCCCGAAACGCTCCCGCAAGAGCCGCAGCTGGGCCTCGTGGCCCCGGTGAAAGGGGTTGTATTCCGCAATAATCCCGATGGTTTTCATGTTTTTTCCCCGAAAAGCGTTGTGAAATCCGAAAAAAGGGTTTACAATGAAAAAACGTGATTCTACTGAAACAGGAGAAAGGAAGATAACGATATGAAGATCCTCGTCATCAACGCGGGCAGCTCCTCTCTGAAATACCAGGTTTTCGATATGGAGCATGAGACCGTCCTCTGCAAGGGCACCTGCGAACGCATCGGCATCCCCGATTCCTTCATGACCCATAAGCACGCCGACGGGCGCAGGAAGGAATATCAGCAGGATATGGAAGACCACGGCGACGCCATCCGCCTGGTGTTCCGCGCCCTCACCGATCCGGAGGTCGGCGTTGTGAAGGATATGAACGAGATCGGGGCCGTGGGCCACCGCGTCCTCCACGGCGGCGAGAAGTTCACCGCCTCCACCATCGTGGACGAGGCCGTGAAGGAAGGCATCCGGGCGGTCATCCCCCTGGGGCCCCTCCACAATCCCGCCAACCTCAAGGGCATCGAGGCCTGCGAGAAGGCCATGCCCGGCGTGCCGCAGGTGGCCGTGTTCGACACCGCCTTCCATCAGACCATGCCCCCCAAGGCCTTCATGTATGCCCTGCCCTATGAATACTACACCGATTATATGGTCCGGCGCTACGGCTTCCACGGCTCCAGCCACCGCTATGTCTCCGCCGAGGCGGCCCGGCTCTGCGGCCGCGAGGGCGACCCCGAATTCAAGGTGGTCACCTGCCACCTGGGCAACGGCTCCTCCTTCGCCGCGGTGAAGGGCGGCAAGTGCCTGGATACCAGCATGGGCATCACCCCGCTGGAGGGCATCCCCATGGGCACCCGCTCCGGCTCCATCGACCCGGCCATTCTGGAATACCTCATGGACAAGACCGGCATGGATATCCATGCGATGACCAACGTGCTGAACAAGAAGTCCGGCGTGCTGGGCCTCTCCGGCCTTTCCAGCGACTTCCGGGATCTGGAAAAAGCGCAGAATGAGGGCGACGAACGCAGCACCCTGGCCCGCAGCGTCTTCACCTACCAGGGCCGGAAGCTCATCGCCTCCTATGCCGCCGCCATGGGCGGAGTGGACTGCGTGGTCTTCACCGCCGGCGTAGGCGAGAACGACGGCGACGTGCGCCAGCGCATGGTGGAGGGCCTGGAGTTCATGGGCATCGCCATCGACCCGGCGCGGAACAATGTCCGCAGCAAGGTCGCCGAGCTGAGCCCCGAGGGCGCGCCGGTGAAGGTCCTCATGATCCCCACCAACGAAGAACTGGTCATCGCCCGCGACACCCTGGAGCTGGTGACGGCAGCCGGCAAATAAAGAACGCCTGTTTTCCGCTCTCCCCGGCGCGGCTGCGCCGGGGAGAGCTTTACGTATGCTTCCGGTAGTATGCCAGCGCCGCAAGATAGATCTCCCGGTCGCCGGGGTAATAGACCAGCCCCGCCGCCTCCTCCGCCGGGAACCAGGCCGCCGCCCGTGTTTCCCCCGGCTGGGGGCGGGCTTCGCCGCTCTCATAGCGTCCCAGAAGGAAGATCACCTTCCGCCGGTCTCCCTGCCGCTGCGAAACCGTCTCCCGCCGGAAGCCGCTGTCGGCCGTGATGCGGATGCCGGTCTCCTCCAGCGTCTCCCGCACGGCGCAGGCCTCCTCCGTCTCCCCCGGCTGAAGATGCCCCTTGGGAAAGCCCCAGCCCTTCCGGTGATAGATGAGCAGAGCCTCCGTGCCCGCCGCAGATTCCCGAAAGACGACGGCCCCGCAGGAGTCGATCCGGCAGCGCAGCAGCTTTTCCGCCAGGGGCCGGAGGCTTTCGGCGGTATTCTCCGCCGTGCCCTCCCAAACCGCTTCCAGCAGGGCTTCCAGGATTTCGCCCACCTGCCTCCCCGGCCCGGCCCCCAGGGCCAGCAGCTCTTCGCCCCCCAGGGCAAGCCCGCTCCCGTGCAGGGGCAGCAGCGCGGCTTTTGCCGCTCCGACAAGGGCGGCGAAACCCTCCTTTCCCGGCAGCGCGGCCAAAAGGGCGGCGTCCTCCCAGCCCAGCAGCCGCAGCAGGGGCAGCAGCTCCCCCCGGCTCCGGGGCGGGGGCGTTTTCAGCGCCGCTGAAAAGGAGAGAAAGCGCTTTTTCGTTTTGCCGTCAAAGCGGAGGGAATCCGCCAGGGCTTCCGCCGCCGGCGCGTCCAGGGAAGCGCAGAGCAGCGCCGCACGCAGGGCAAAATCCGCCGGGCTTTCGTCCAGGACCGGGGCGGCGGCTGTGACGGCCTCCGCCGTCAGCCCCGGCAGCGCTTCCGCCAGCACGGGGGCAAATGCCGAAGCCGGCGCTCCCGGCTTCGGCGCAGTGAGGAATCCCCGCAGCTCCGCCAGCACCCGCTCCGGGCTGAGGGCATGCAGCAGCTCCCGGCAGGCGACCATGGCCCTGCCCGTCTCAGGCTCGATGGCAAAGCCCAGCCGGGCGGCGAAGCGCAGCGCCCGCAGGATGCGCAGGGCGTCCTCCCGGAAGCGATCCTCCGGCGTCCCCACGCAGCGGATGAGCCCCGCCGCCAGGTCCTGCCGCCCGCCGAAAAGGTCCACTACCTGCCCCGAAGCGTCCAGCGCCATGGCGTTCACGGTGAAATCCCGGCGTTTCAGGTCCTCCTCCAGGCTTCCCAGAAAGCGCACCGCGTCGGGCCGCCGGTGGTCCGTGTAGGCCCCGTCGCTGCGGTAGGTGGTCACCTCCGCGGTCACTGACCCGCTGCGGACGGTGACGGTGCCGTGCTTCATGCCCGTGGGGATGGTTTTTTCTTCCCCGAAGCAGGCGACCACAGCCTCCGGCAGGGCGGAGGTGCAGATATCCCAGTCCCCCGGTGTTCGTCCCAGCAGACTGTCCCGCACGCAGCCCCCCACGGCCTGGGCTTCATAGCCCGCAGCGCGCAGCTTTGCCAGGATGGCGGCGATCTCCGGCGGAGGGGAGATCATTTGCTTTCCTTCCGCGCGGCGATGGCCGCCACCTCCCGGAAGCGCTCGGTGATGACGCCGTAGCTCTCCCGCTGGTGAGGAAAGGCGCACTGGGAGCAGTCCTTGATCCCGCTGTCCGTATAACGGCAGTTGCCCCGGCAGTTCTCCCCCAGGGGGTAGAGGGGGCAGTAGCAGAACAGGCAGTTGAAGTCCTCCGGATGCGCCGTGGGGTGGCAGGGGAAGCATTCACACTCCCGGTTCTGGAAAAACGCATAGTGTTTGCCGTGCCAGTCGTCCATGTCGATTCACCTCTATGCCATATACTATCAGCCTTCATCGCCCTTCGCAAGGGAAAACTGCCGCCTTGCCAAGGCCGCGCGGGGGTGATATGATATTCCCATCAATGCAACGAGCGGAGGAACGCCATGAAAAAGATCGCGCTGGTCACCGGGGGCTCCGGGGGCATCGGCACCGCCGTCTGCCGCAGCCTGGCCTCGGCGGGCTACACCGTGGGGGTGGGCTATTTCCGCGCCAAAGAAAAGGCCGAAGCCCTGGCGGCGGAGATCGGGGGTTTTCCCGCCTATGCCGACGTGTCCAAACCGGAGGAGGTGGAGGCCATGTTCGCCGCCGCCGGGGAGGTGGACCTGCTGGTGAATAACGCCGGCATCGCCCACTACGGGCTCATCACCGACCTCAGCTATGCCGACTGGCGGGAGCTCATGGCCGTCAATCTGGACGGGGCCTTTCTCTGCTGCCGGGCGGCGGTGCCGGGCATGGTGCGCCGCAAGAGGGGAAGCATCGTCATCGTCTCCTCCATGTGGGGGCAGGTGGGGGCTTCCTGCGAAGCGGCCTACAGCGCTTCCAAATCCGGGCTTTGCGGCCTCACCAAGGCCCTTGCCAAGGAGCTGGCCCCCTCCGGCATCCGGGTCAACTGCGTGGCCCCCGGCGTGGTGCGCACGCCCATGCTGAAGGATTTCAGCGAGGAAGACCTGGAGAACCTGCGGCTGGAAACGCCCCTGGAAAGACTGGGGGAGCCGGAGGACGTGGCGGAGCTGGTGTGCTATCTGGCCTCCGACAGGGCTAAGTTCATGACCGGGCAGGTCATCGGCCTCAACGGCGGTTTCGTCATCACCTGAAATGAAGACGCGCTGGATGGTGCTGATCCTGGTCCTCGTCTGCCTCGCCGCCCTGGGCTTTCTTCTGCTGCGGCCCCGGGGAGCGCTGCGGGCGGAGATATGGCTGGACGGAGTCCTGGTGGAGACGGTGGACCTGAGCGCCCTGACGGAGGAACGGGAAATAAGCGTGGGGGAGCATGTGACGGTGCTGGCCGCGCCGGGAAAGGTGCGGGTCAAGCATTCCGACTGCCCGGATAAGCTCTGCGAGCACATGGGCTGGTCCTCCAGCCCCGCCAAGCCCCTGATCTGCCTGCCCAACCGGGTGACCGTGACGGTGACGGGCGTCGGGGATGAAAGGGATGCGGTGCTGCGATGAAGACGCGGAAGCTGACCGTGCTGGGGCTCCTCAGCGCCCTGAGCCTGATCCTGTTTGTGATCGAGCTGCGGCTGCCCGCCCTGATCCCCGTTCCGGGGGTGAAGCCGGGGCTGAGCAACATCGTGGTGCTGGTGGCCCTCTTTGCCTACGACCGGAAAAGCGCCGGAGCCGTGCTTTTTGTAAAGACGGTGCTGGGCGCGGTGTTTGCCGGGAGCATGCTGCGCTTCCTCTATTCCTGCGCGGGGAGCCTCTGCTGCTTCGCCGCTGCCGCCGCCCTGCGGGGGGCCGTGAAGGAACGGCAGGTCTGGTTCCTCTCCGCCGCGGCCGCCTGCGCCCATAATTTCGGGCAGCTGGCCGTCGCCCGCGTCGTGCTGGGCACGGCCCAGGTCTGGTGGTATGCCCCCATCCTCCTGTTGAGCGGGGTCCTGACGGGGCTTTTCACCGGCTTCTGCGCGCGCTTTTCCCTGCCCTTGCTGCGAAAGTTCGACGATCATCAGAACAGGAGGTAAAACGATGGCAAAACTCGACGCGCTGTTCCACCCCTTCATCGCCACGGACGCGAAAAAGAACTGGGAAGGCTACACCAGCCCCCGCATGGACTACTTCGGGGGCGACATCCCCGGCGACGACTTCAACGCCGGGTTCCTGGTAGCCACAAAAGAGGGCTACATGGATATCCCCCATATCCACGACGGGGCGGACAACTTCTTCATCCTCACGGGGCCGGACCTGACGGACGTCTTCCATTCTCCCTTCGAGGTCGTCATGCTCCTGGGAGACTCTCCCACTGAGATGGAAGCCTATCGCATCACAAAGCCCAGCGTGGTCAAGGTGCCCGCGGGCACCTGGCACTGCCCCCTTTACTACAAGACGATCCACCGGGGCATCAACACCATCATGTGGTATGCCGGCAAATCCACGGGCCGGGTCTATCCCGACGAGGAGCATCCCGGGCAGATCCGCTATGAAAAGGACAACTGGGTGCGCCCCTGCGTCAAGGACCCGGACAAGCTCTGCACCTGGTGCGGGGCCTGCTTCACCCAGACGGAGGAACACGTCCGGGCATATCTGAAGCCGTTTCTGGAGAACGCAGCCAAAACGACGAAATACGCCGACTGCATCCTGGAGCTGAAGCCGGATGCCCACGGGCTGGGGGATAAGGTGCGCAGCCCCCGCATCGCCTGCCGCGGCTCGGCAGACCTGCCGGGACTGGACCGGCAGTTCAGCATCAACATCATCGATCAGCCCTGCGTCCTGGGGGATGAAATCCTGTCGGGCGGCCGGGCCTCCGAATACCTCTGGTTTTCCGGGGCTGACGCGGTGGACCCCTGGACCAGCTTCGACGCGGAGATCGAGGTCATGCTGGGGGAGGACCCGGACCGCATGGAGCCCGTGCGCTTCTCGAAGCCCGGCGTCGTCGCCGTGCCGCCCGGCGTCTGGCGGGGGGAAGTGAAGGTCCTCCGGGCAGGTAAGCCCCTGTGCTTCATCCCCTGGTATCCGGGCACGAAACCCCGCTATAAGGTGACGCAGAGGGTCGTCGGCGGCGAAAAGCTCCTGGTCTACGGCGACAGGGACAGCATTGTGAAGCCAACGGAGAGCGACGAGCTTTATCTTATCCGATGAATAACCAAGGGGGATGCGGCGACGAAAGGTCGCTGCATCCCCCAAGCTGTCGACAAAGAGTCGACAGCTTGGGGCAAAATCAGAAATGGATTCTGATTTTGCAGGGATATAACGTGAAGGGGGCCTCTCCGCCCCCTTCACAGATTCCCCATGCTTGTCGAACCTCTGCTGATAGATTTGTCTGCTGTCTGGGGGGTGCGGCGACGCAAGGTCGCTGCATCCCCCTTGCATCGGGAAAGACGCCGCTATACCAGCCGCAGCAGGCTCGAGGCTACGGCAAAGTAAATGAGCAGGCTCAGGGCGTCCACGATGGTGGTGATGAAGGGGCTGGCGCAGACCGCCGGGTCCAGCTTCGCCAGCTTTGCCAGGATGGGCAGAGTGCAGCCCACCAGCTTGGCGCAGAGGATGGTGGCCGCCATGGTGAGGCACACCACCAGGGCCACGGGCACGGTGACCTCCGGATTGTGCATCAGCAGCCGGTCGATGAGCATGACCTTGCCGAAGCACACCAGGCCCAGGCTGACGCCGCAGAGGAGGGCCACCCGCACTTCCTTCCAGACGACCTCCCCGATGTCCCGGGGCTCCACGTCCCCCAGGCTCAGGGCGCGGATGATGGTGACGGAGGCCTGGGAGCCGGAGTTGCCCCCGGTGTCCATGAGCATGGGGATGAACAGGAGCAGAGCGCTCTGGGCGGCCAGGGCGTTTTCAAAGGAGGAGAGGATCATGCTGGTGAAGGTGGCGGAGACCATGAGCAGCAGCAGCCAGGGGATGCGGTTGGACCAGATGGAGAGGACACCGGTGCGGAGATAGGGCTTGTCCGAGGGCAGGATGGCGGCCATTCGTTCGATATCCTCCGTGGCCTCCTCCGTCAGAACGTCGATAGCGTCGTCGACGGTGACGATGCCCACCAGGCGGTTTTCCTGGTCCACCACGGGCAGGGCGGTGAAGTCATAGCGGGCCAGCATCTCCGCGGCGGTCTCCTGGTCGGCCAGGGTGCCCACGGAGATCACGTTTTCCTCCATCAGGTCGGCGATCAGGTCGTCATCCTCCGCCAGGATCAGGGTGCGGATGGTGATGGTGCCCAGCAGACGGCGCTGATCGTCGGTAATGTAGCAGTTATACACCGTCTCCTTGTCGAAGCCGGTGCGGCGGATGCGTTTGATGGCCTCCGCCACGGTCATGGCAGGACGCAGGGTCACCATCTCCGTGGTCATGATGCTGCCCGCGCTGTCCTCCGGGTATTTCAACAGCTCGTTGATGGTTTTCCGCAAATCCGGGTCGGCGGTTTTCAGGATGCGCTTGACCACGTTGGCGGGCATTTCCTCCACCAGGTCGGCGGCGTCGTCGGCGTAGAGCTCGTCCACGACCTCCTTCAGCTCAGAGTCGCTGAAGCCCTTGATGAGCAGCTCCTGCTCCTCCGGGTCCATCTCCACGAAGACCTCCGCGGCCAGCTCCTTGGGCAGCAGGCGGAACAGCAGCGGCAGCGATTCCTCCGGCAGCTCCTCGAATACCGATTCGATGTCGGCGCCGTTCATGGTGATGAGAATGTCCCTGGCGGTGGCGTATTTCTTCTCCGCCAGCAGGGCGGAAAGGGCGGTCTCCAGGCTGGCCACGGCGGTCCCTCCTTTCCCGGAACGGATTTTGCTTGAGCTTATATTATATGGTTTCCCGGCAGAATTTGCAAGCTTTTTCAGCGGGAGCGCCGCCCCGGAAAGCCCCCTTCCGGCACAAAGCCGCCTTTTCCTTGGAAAAAGGGATTGACAGGGGGCGGAAGATTGGATAGAATACCAAGGCTGCACATGGAAGTGCGGAGTTATTCGCCGCGTATCCCGGCGAATAAGGACGTGATTACTGCGGCGGCTGCGATCACCGCGCCGCCGTCGAGTATAGCGGGCACCGGCTGTGTCCGCGGAATAATTATAGGAGGTGTCACGATGTCCACTGTCAGAACCTATCAGCCGAAGAAGCGTCAGCGCAGCAAGGTGCACGGCTTCCGCAAGAGAATGTCCACCCGCAACGGGCGCAAGGTGCTGGCCCGCCGCCGCGCAAAGGGCCGCAAAGAGCTCACCCTCTGATCACCGCTGAACCGAGGCGAACATGAAGTACACGGTATCCCTGAAGGGCAGCCGCTCCTTCCGCAGGATGTATTCCAAGGGCAAGAGCGCGGCGACGCCGACCGTGGTCCTCTATGTGCGGCGAAACGGCGCGGGTGAAAACCGCCTGGGCCTCACCGTGGGGACCAAGGTAGGCAAAGCGGTCCGGCGCAATCTGGTCCGCCGCCGCCTGCGGGAAGCCTACCGCCTCCATGAGGGGAGCTTCCGCCGGGGATGGGATATCGTGGCTGTCGCCAGGACCAGGGCGGCCGAAGCGTCTTACCGCGAACTGGAAGCCGATCTTCTTCGGGCCGCCGCGAGGCTCGGCCTCAAAACGCCATGAGCGCATTTCTTCTGAAGCTCATCCGCTTCTATCGAAAGTACCTGTCACCGGCCCGCCCCCCCTGCTGCCGCTTCATCCCCACCTGTTCGGAATATGCCGTGCAGGCCATCGAGAAGTACGGCGCGGCCAAGGGCTCCTGGCTGGCGTTCAGGCGGCTCCTTCGCTGCCACCCCTTCCATAAGGGTGGCTATGATCCTGTGCCCTGAAGGGGCACCCTTTGTCTATTTTCGGATACCAACGAAAGGAGCGCAGGCATTGGATTTCATCGCAAAACCCTTTGGCTGGCTGCTCATGTGGCTCTATGAGTTCACGAAGAACTACGGCGTCGCCGTTTTCCTCTTTGCCCTGGTGGTGAAGGTGGTGCTGCTGTATTTCTCCGCCAAGAGCAAAAAGAGCATGATGCGCCAGACGCGCTTTACCCCTTATCTCAAGGAATTGGAAGCCCGCTATGAGGGCAACAAGCAGAAATACCAGGAGGAGGTCGCCAAGCTCTATAAGGAAGAAGGCATCAACCCCATGGGCGGCTGCCTCTGGAGCCTCCTGCCCTTCCCCATCCTGCTGGCCCTCTACCGCGCCATCCGTTTTCCCATCACCATCATGATGGGGGTCCCGAAGGATATCTATGAAGGGACCATCCAGCCGCTGCTTACCTCCCTGGGCTTTGAGGCTGCGGGGGGCGCCCGTGCCGCGGCCTATGCGCAGATCTATGAATCCCAGTTCATCACCCAAAACTTTGAAAAGTTCGCAGGCATCAGCGAAAAGCTGCGGCAGCTGGACTACGGCTTCCTGGGCCTGGACCTGAGCCAGCAGCCCAACTTCCGCTTCTGGCAGTTCAGCGCGGAAAACGGGAGCCTCTGGTCCCAGTGGGGCCTGTTCCTGATCCCGGTGGTCGCGGCCCTGCTGAGCTTTGCCCAGAGCAAGATCAGCACGGCCGGCAGCGCGCAGGATGCCCAGACCGCCAGCACCAGCCGCACCATGCTGCTGATGATGCCCCTCATGTCCCTGTGGATCGGCTTCGTCATGCCCGGCGCACTGGGCGTTTACTGGATCGCCACCTCCGTCTTCCAGATCATTCAGGACTATGTCCTGACCAAGGTCTTCAACAAGCAGCTGGACGCGGAAGACGCGGACCGCAACGCCCGCCTCAAGGCCAAGGCCGACGAGATCGAGCGCAAGCGGGAGGAGACCAAGCGCCTGCGGGAAGAAGGCGCCACCATGGCGAACCCCAACACCTCCAAGCGCAAGGTGCAGAAGGGCGAGAAGCAGAAGACCCTGGAAGAAGCCAACAAATGGGAAAACGCCAATCGGCCCAAGAAGGAGGGCGGGGAGGACGAACCCTCCCGCGTGGGAGACCGCCCCTATGCCCGGGGCCGCGCCTATGTGCCGGACCGTTTCGGGCCGGGCGGAGCCGCGGCAGATCCCGCGCCGGAAGAACCGGCGGAGATCCCCTATGGGGAAAATTCCATCACCGAGGGCGAGATCAAAGACATCAGCGAGGATAATGGAGAATAAACATGCTGAAAGCGATTGAAACTACGGGAAAGAACGAGGAGGAGGCCATCGCCGCCGCCCTGCGGGAATTGGGCAAGGGCCGGGACGAGGTCTCCGTGGAGATCCTCGAACGGTCGAAATCCGGCTTTCTCGGCTTTGGCGCCGTGCCTGCCCGGGTGCGCGTGTCCTATGAATACCTGGAATCCAACGCGGAAAAGGCGGAGATTTTCCTGAAGGGGCTGCTGGAGCGCCTCGGCTCGGACGCCGTGCCCGTGGTGGAATCCGGCGTGGATGAGAAGGGCGAGGAGTGCCTCAGCGTGAACCTGACCGGGGAAAAGCTGGGCATGCTCATCGGCCGCCGGGGGGAAACGCTGGACGCCATCCAGCACCTGACCGGCTATGTCATCAACCGGGGCCAGGGCAAGCGCATCCACATCAGCGTGGATGCGGAGGAATACCGGGCCAAGCGGGAGGAATCCCTCAAGAGCCTGGCCTACAAGGTCGCGGCCAAGGTCGTGAAATACCGCAAAAACATGACGCTGGAGCCCATGAATTCCTATGAGCGCCACGTCATCCATACTGCGCTGCAGGATTATGAAGAAGTCAGCACCTATTCCACCGGCAGCGAGCCCAACCGCCGCGTCGTGGTCGCCTACGGGCGTCCCCGCCGCACGGAGCGCAAGGGCGGCCGCCCCGAGCAGGAATAAGCGCTGAACAGGAGGGCTGAATTATGGTTATCGACAAGCTGAAAGAGATCATCGCCGAGCAGTTCGGCATCGACACCGACGCCATCAGCGAGGATACGGACATCGTGGCCGATCTGGGGGCCGATTCCCTGGATGTGGTGGAGATGATGATGGCTCTGGAGGAGGAATACGGCATCACCATCGACGACAGCAAGATCGCCGATCTGAAGACCGTGGGCGACGTGGCCGCCTGCGTGGAAGGCATGATGTGATATGGAAAACAAGGAAGAACTGAGCTACGAGATCGTCGAGGAGGACGACGGCAGCCAGGGCGACTGGAACGGCGAGACCGCCGAGGGCGGCTGCAGCGGCGATTGCGAGGGCTGCTCCGGCTCCTGTGAGGGCTGCAGCGGCTCCTGCTCCCAGCAGGACCTGCGTGCCCAGGCCCATCCCATGAGCCATGTGAAGCGGGTCGTCGGCGTGGTCAGCGGCAAGGGCGGCGTGGGCAAGAGCCTCATCACCTCCCTCTCCGCCGTGATGATGAACCGCCGGGGCTACAAGACCGGCATCCTGGATGCGGATATGACCGGCCCCTCCATCCCCCTGGGCTTCGGCATCCATTCCCGGGCGCAGGCCAATTCTTACGGCATCCTTCCCACGGAATCGGCAAAGGGCGTGGGCGTCATGTCCGTGAACCTTTTCCTGGATGAGGAGACGGAACCCGTCATCTGGCGGGGCGCCATCGTGGCCAACACCGTCAAGCAGTTCTGGACCGACGTGGTCTGGGGCGACGTGGACTATCTCTTTGTGGACATGCCTCCCGGAACGGGCGACGTGCCCCTGACCATCTTCCAGTCTCTGCCCGTGGACGGCATCATCGTGGTGGCCTCTCCCCAGGAGCTGGTGGGCATGATCGTCACCAAGGCGGTGCGCATGGCCCAGATGATGGATATCCCCATCCTGGGCATCGTGGAGAACATGTCCTGGTTCCAGTGCGACAAGTGCGGCGAGAAGCACTACATCTACGGCAAGAGCCGCCTGGAGGAGGCCGCCGCGCAGTACGGACTGAAGATCCTGGCCCGGCTGCCCATCCGGCCGGACATCGCGGCTGCGGTGGACGCGGGAAAGATCGAGGACGTCGACTTCCCCGAAATGGAAGAAGTGGCCGCTTCCATCGCGGAAGCGCTGCCCGTGGAAAAAGAGTAAAAAGGCAAAAAGTAAAGGGACTGCTCAATACAGCCCCTTTACTTTTATTATACCCGCTAAGAATAATTCTTTGCTTCTCGGCGGGCCCTATGCAGGCGTATTGTGGGCGTTCCAGTTTACGATCGCGTCACTGATATACTGCGTCAGACTGATTTTTTCCGCCTTTGCGATCTGCGCCGCATCCCGGTGGACGCCTGGAGCGATCCGGACCGTCAGCTTTCCGCTGTATTCCTGCGACGCCTCAACAGGTATGGCAGGCACTGGGATCCCCACTTCCTTTGCCGTTGCGATCCATTCCTGCTCGTTTGTCTCCAGTTCGACAATGGCTTCCTCTGCCGTCTCTCCCTGTCCGACGCAGCCTTTCAGTGCCATGCTTTTCGCCACCCAGAACACATGCTGCTCGACCCTGCTCTGATACACCTGAAACGGATAGAGCATTTCAATCAACCTCCCGATTGCGGATTTCGATTTCCGCGAACAAATCCTTGAGTTCCTTTATATATGCCTCCTGCACATGTTTTCCATGCATTGGGATGGGGATTACCGTTCCGCTGGGTATGTCGACGATCTTCTTTGAATGTTTCCCGCCGGATATGACGCGGCACCCGTATGATTTTGCCAATCGTTCCACATCGTCAAAAGAAATGTCGTTTGGGATGGGCTTTTCATTGAACTTTTCCTTTAGCTTCTCCAGTGTGGACATCACAGCACCCTCTTTATATTCTATGCAGAGGGTAGCATATGTGCCACCAAATGTCAAGAAAACGCGTTTCCCCCATCCGATAAATGAACCTGAGACAAGGGAGGAAAAAGAAGTGGAATTTGCAGCCCTGCTTCGGACGTACCGTCAGGAGCATTTGATGGACTATTACCGGCAGCTCGACAAGGGCGGGAAAGAAAAACTGGAATGGCAGGTGAGCAGCTTTGATTGGTCCCTTCTGGACCTGATTCGGGGGCAATCCGATGCGCATGAGAGAGGCTGTTTCTCTCCGATCTCCGTTTTAACGGCTTCGGAGCTGGAGAAGAATGCCAGCGCCTATGAGACCCAGGGTGTCGAAGCGATCCGGCAGGGAGAGGTCGGAGCGGTGCTTCTGGCAGGCGGACAAGGATCCCGCTTGGGGTATGATGGGCCCAAGGGAACGCTGAACATCGGAAAGACAAAAGACGTTTTCGTGTTTGAATTGATGATAAACGAACTGTCCCGCATCGCTCGGAAATCGGGGACCTTTGTTCATCTGTACATCATGACAAGCGATCTCAACTACAAAAAAACGACGGCATTTTTTGAAAACAAAGACTTTTTCGGTTATCCAGAAGAGTACATACATTTCTTCGTGCAGGAAAACCTTCCGGCGGTAGACCTCTCTGGGAAGCTGCTGATGGCGGAGCGGGATTCCCTTGCTTATTCCCCCAACGGGAATGGCGGCTGGTTTTTATCGCTCGGCAAAAGCGGCTTGCTGGAGCATGTGCATATCCATGGTATCCAATGGCTGAATGTCTTTGCCGTGGACAACGTGCTGCAAAAGGTCGTTGATCCGGTCTTCATCGGCGCGGTTGGTTCCTCCGGTGCTGACTGCGGCACAAAGGTGATCCGAAAGACGGGACCAGAGGAAAAGGTAGGTGTGTTATGTCTGGAAGACGGAGTCCCTTCGATTGTGGAATACTATGATCTCGGAAAGGACATGGCGGAATCGAGAAATGAGGATGGAGAACTGACCTACGGATTCGGCGTCACGCTGAATTACCTTTTCCGTGTGGAAGCGTTGGAACATGTGGATATGAGCAAACTGCCGGTCCATCTGGCGAAAAAGCGGATACCCTTCGCAGCTCCCGATGGAACGAAGATCGTACCGAAAGAAGAAAACGGGTATAAGTTTGAATACCTTGTACTGGACCTGATAAAGCTGATGAAGGATTGTCTCCCCTGCGAAGTGGTCAGAGAGCGGGAATTTGCGCCGATCAAAAACCTCACCGGCGTGGATTCCATCGAGACCGCACAGGCTCTGCTGGAAAAGAACGGCTACAATCTTTGAATCAAACATCCTGCGCTGCGGAAGCCTTCCGCAGCGCGGTTTCTGCATATTTTCCTCGAAACAGCGGAAAAACTCCCCCAATTCTCCGTCATAAGGGGTGAAAGGAGGCGGCGCCATGGAAGACCGGGAGATCGTGGAGCTCTATTGGCAGCGGGACGAACAGGCCATCGAGGAATCGGATAAGAAGTACGGCGGTCTCTGCCGCGGCGTGGCCCTGCGGGTGCTGGAGAGCGCGGAGGACAGCGAGGAGTGCGTCAGCGACACCTGGCTCCGCAGCTGGAACGTCATCCCACCCCAGCGGCCCGCGCTTCTTGGCGCGTTCTTTGCCCGCATCACCCGGAACCTGGCCCTGGACCGCTGGCGCTCCGCCCATGCCGCCAAACGCCTGGGGGGAGAGACGGCCCTGGCCCTGGAGGAGCTGGGGGATTGCGTCAGCGGGGAAAGCCTGGAGGAAGAAGCCGCCCGGCGGGAGCTGGTGCGGGTCCTGAACGACTTCCTCCGCAGCCTGCCGGAGGGGGACCGAAGCCTGTTCCTGCGGCGCTACTGGTCGGTGGAGACCCTGGAAACCCTGGCAAAGCAGGAGGGCATGAGCGTCAGCGCTCTCCACCGCCGGCTGGGCAGGCTCCGCGCCGCCCTGGCGGAGCATCTGCGTAAGGAGGGGATCGAACCATGACGGCATTGGAACTGATGGAAAACCTCGGTGAAGTCGACGAAGAACTGCTTTGGACCGCCCTGCATACAAAAACGCATCGGCGTTATCGCCGCGCCCTGCGCACCGCCCTCATCGCGGCGGCGGTGCTGGTCCTGCTGGCCCTGGCAGCCCTGGCAGCCTCCGAGAGCGGGCTGCTGGAACGCTTCTTCCCCCAAAACTATGATCTGATTTCGGACTACGTCTCCCGCGTGGAGGCGGTGACGGAAAATGACATGCTGCGCCTCACCCTCCACGAGGCGGTGACGGACGGGGTGCGCACCCTGGTGGCCTACACCGTGGAACGTCTGGACGGCGGCGGTATGGCGGGCTGGGAGCCGGAGACGGAGATCACGCCCTATTACATGGGAGGAAGGACCTTTTCCAGCGGCGCCCGCAGCGGCATGACCATCGACGCATCGGAGACGGCAAGGCGCACCTATCTTTGGTGCTGTTCCAGCACGGACGATACGGCGCTGGAAAGCGTGTCCATCCGCCTGCTGGGCCTGAAAAGGACTGCGGGCAGAGAACAGCTTGACGCCGGAAGCCTGACCCTGGAGACTTCGCTGACCGCCTGTCCCGTGCGCATGGCGAAACGGCTGGGCAGCGCGGCGGATGAGGAGCTGGTGGTCTCCGTTCGCCTGTCGCCTCTTTCCCTGCGCATCCTCAGCTATCGGAACCTGGCGGGAATGAAACCGGGAGACGTGGAGAAAAAAGAGGACGTCCGCACCGTGGGCGGGCCTTCGGACCGCCGGGTGGAGCTCCTGTTCCGGGACGGCAGCCGTCAGCATGTCAGCATGCGCCATCAGTCCACGGATTCCAGCGGCGTGGTCGTTCTTATGGGCGACTTCTGGGACCTGCCGGACGTGCGCCGGGTGAAGGCCGTGGTGATCGACGGCAGGGAATACCCGCTGACGAAGGAAACGGCCCCCGCTCCCCGGCAGGGTCTGGGCATGGACGCGCCCTTCCTGGAATCCCAGCGGGCCTGGCTTTACGGGAGCCATGAGGCCGCCCATCCGGATCTGACGGCCTCCGGGGAAGCGGTCACATTGGCCCTGGACGGCATCTGGACAAACGGCTATACCACGGAACTGATGCTGAAGATCGAAGCGCCTCATGAAGAAAACGATTGGGAGCCGGTGAACACCGGAGGAAATCTCACGTTTGACGCGCGGAACCGGCAGGGGGAAGCCCTGGCCGTGGGCGTGCGGGACGGGGGACTGGTGCAGGGCCTCCTGAGCCTCATAGTGGAGTGCTCCGATCAGGCGGCGCAGCTCACCATTGGGGACGGGGACGCGGTGCTTGTGATCCCCCTGGATATGAAAAAGCTGCAAAAGCTGCCCCAGATCGAGCCCAAGGAGGCATCGCCCCGGCAGACGGCCTCGCCGGACGCGGGGGAAAGCTACCGGCAGGCGGTCTATGATGAGCTCTTTGCGGGCGTGACGCCGGACAGTACGGGCTACAGCGCGGATAACGGCGTCTACCGCCTCACCGCCGTGCACCTGTATCTGACAGAGGAGCCGGGGATCGTAAGGCTGCGGGCCTGGATCGAGGCGGCGCGGCTGGACGGGGAGCCCTATGGGATGTGGGAGGAGAGCCGCGCCGGCTTCAGCATCTGCGGCCTGAAGGACGGGAAGGAGGTCGTCCTGAACGGCGGATTGGGTCATGTGGGCGGCGTCAGAGACGGCGTGCGGTACTTCTCCGTGCGCGAGGATTATCGCTACGGCGATTTTGCGCTGGCGGAAGCCCAGGGCGCGGGGGTCCTGCCCGCGGAGGGCCTGGACCTGGATCTGCTGGACCTGGACGGCCTCCGCCTCACCTGGACGCCCCCGGAGGGCGGCCGGATCACCCTGGACCTGCCCATGACGACGGCGTAAGGCGGCCCCGCCGCAGCCTCCCGAAAACACTTGACCCGGCCCGGCAACCTGATATAATGGATGTGATCTATCCCGACGGACGAGGAGGCGATCCCATGGAATACGGTTTTTCCGTTCTGATGTTCTGCTTCGGCGGGCTCCTGCTGCTCTACGCCCTGGCCCTCTGCCGCTCCAAGGACCCGAAGATGATCCCCCGGCATTACAGTGCAAAAATCCTCTATCCCATCCAATACACCCGGTATATCGCCAAGATCGTCGCCATCGTGGCCCTTGCGCCTATTCTCAGCGGCGTCGTGGGCCTTTTCCTGGACAATTGGATTCCCTGCGCGGTGCTGGTGGCGGGCATGGTTGCCGCCATCTGGCTGAGCGTCCGCTATGTCAAATACGAAGACCCCCTGGACCCCGACGGCCCGGACAAATGATCCGGAAATACAGCATGCGCCGCTGCTCCCGTGAGCAGCGGCGCTCAAGCGGCCGACAAAGTATCGACCGCTTGAGGGCAAAATCAGAAACGTATTCTGATTTTGCAAGGATATAACGTGCGGAGGGATTCCCGTCCCCCCGCACAGTTCCCCCATACAGGTCGAACCTCTGCCGATCGGTTAGTCTACAGTCTCTGCGCCGCTGCTCGCAAGAGCAGCGGCGCATGCTTCGTCAGGATCGTCAGACCATCAGCTCCGTCACCAGAGCGGCGAATTCCGCCGGGTCCGGGATGGTGACTCCGGCGTAGAGCAGGGCTTCGTAATACAGCAGCTTCGCGTATCTCTCCGCCTTGGCCGGGTCTCCGGTATAGGCCCGCACCAGGCTCTCGAAAACGGGATGGCCGGGGTTCAGCTCCAGCACCCGCTCCGCCTTGATCTTTTCCCCGCTGCCGGGAATGGAGGCGAAGTATTTCTCCATCTCCAGGGTGATCTCCCCCTGGGTGCCCAGGCAGACCGGCGCACTCTTGAGGCTGCCGGAGAGCTTCACGGCGCTGACGGCGCCGTCCAGCTTCTCCTTGATGAAGTCCAGCATGGCTTCGTTGGCCTTTTCCTGCTCGGCGAGCTTTTCCTTGTCCCCCTCGTCCCCCAGGCCAAGGTCGGAGGCGTTGACGTTTTTCAGCTCCTTCTCCTCATAGGTGCCCAGCATGTTCATGACGAACTCGTCCACCTCGTCCGTGAGGTAGAGGATGGCCCAGCCCTTTTCCCGGATGGGCTCCGCCTGGGGCAGCTTGTCCAGGCGGGAGATGGTGTCGCCGCAGGCATAGTAGATGTATTTCTGCTCCTCCGGCATGGCGGAAACGTAGTCCGCCAGGCTCACCGGCTTCTGGGCGGCGGAGGAATAGAACATCAGCAGGTCCTGCAGCAGCTCCCGCTTCATGCCGTAGTCATTGAGGATGCCGTATTTCAGCTGGAGGCCGAAGGCCTTGTAGAAGCTGTCATACTGCTCCGGCGCGTCGGTCATCAGCTTTTTCAGCTCGCTCTTGACCTTCTTTTCCAGGTTGGCGGCGATCACCTTCAGCTGCCGGTCGTGCTGCAGCAGCTCGCGGGAGATGTTCAGGCTCAGGTCGGGGGAATCCACCACGCCCCGCACGAAGCGGAAGCACTCCGGCAGCAGGTCTTTGCATTTGTCCATGATGAGGACGCCGCTGGCATAGAGCTGCAGGCCCGCCTCATAATCCCTGGAATAGTAGTTGTAGGGGGCCTTGGCGGGGATGAACAGCAGGGCCTTGTAGCTGACGCTGCCCTCGGCGCTGACCCGGATCACCCGCAGGGGATCGTCGACGTCGTAGAACTTGTCCTTGTAGAACTTGATGCAGTCTTCGTCAGAGGCCTCCGTCTTCGAGCGCTGCCAGATGGGCACCATGCTGTTGACGGTCTCGTCCCCCATCTTGATGGGGTAACGCACATAGTCGGAATACTTCTTGATGAGGCTCTTAAGCCGCCACTCGCCCAGGAATTCGGAATACTTTTCCTCCTCCGTGTCGGGCTTGAGGGTGAGGATGATATCGGTGCCGTGCCCGTCCTTTTCGCAGGGCTTGATGGTGTAGCCGTCGGCGCCGCTGCTCTCCCAGCGGTAGGCCTGCTCCGTGCCGTATTTCCTGGAGACGACCTCCACCTTTTCCGCCACCATGAACGCGGAGTAGAAGCCCACGCCGAACTGGCCGATGACGTCGATGTCCTCTCCGGCGGCAGCCTCCTTGTCCATCGTCTCCTTGAAGTTCAGGGAACCGGAGCGGGCGATGACGCCCAGGTTGGAATCCAGCTCCTCGTCGGTCATTCCCAGGCCGTTGTCGGAAACGGTGATGGTCCGCGCCTCCTCGTCGGCGGCGACGCGGATGAAAAAGTCGCTCCGGTCCAGGCCCACGCTGCCCTCCGTCAGGGACTGATAGCACAGCTTGTCGATGGCGTCGCTGGCGTTGGAGATCAGCTCCCGGAGGAAGATTTCCTTGTGGGTGTAGATGGAGTCGATCATCAGCCCCAGCAGACGCTTGGATTCTGCCTTGAACTGCTTCTTTGCCATGATGAAACACCTCTTTACGTATCATCTGCCATAGCTTTCGCTATGGCAGAGTCAATAGTTATGGCATGGTTTCCATATATCTATTATACCACCTTTTTCCACGCTTGCAACGCCGGTCTGTGAATTTTCGGTGAACTTCCCCCGGATCGGGAAGGAAAGAGGCTTCGGAAGCCGGGGCGGCAGCCGAATATCTGTTGAGTTTTGGCGTGCGCTGTGCTATAACTATACTGAGTTGAAGTATGCAGCGGCGTTGATCGGACGGATTTTGCTTTCCGGTTTTCCCGATCCGCGGCTGTAAAGATTGGGGCGTCATGAGCAAGCGAAAAGTCTGTGTTTTTTGCGAGACCTGGGCATCCGGCGGGATCGAATCCTTTCTGACCGGCGTCCTGCTGCGGCAGGATATGGGGGAGATGGAGATCGACCTGGTGACGGCGGAGCAGCGCAGCAGCGTCTATACGCCGCCCCTGGAGGAACACGGCGTCCGCTTCATTCCCCTGTCCGGAAGTCCCTGGAATCTGGCGCGGAACCAGAGCGCCTTTCGCCGCCTGCTGGCGGAAAAGCGCTATGACGCCGTATATGTAAACGCCTTCCATGCGCTGAGCCTGCGCTACGGGCTGCTGGCCAAGCGGGCGGGCGTCCCGGTGCGCATCCTCCACAGCCACGGCGCGGATATCCGCCGCCAGCCCCTTCGCCCCCTGAAGCTGCTGCTCCACCGGATCGCCAGGGAACTGTACCGCGATGCGGGTACGATGCGCTTCGCCTGCTCCGACGAGGCCGCCGCATTCCTGTTCCCGCCCCGGCAGAGAGAAAATGGAGGGGTGCGCTTCCTCCCCAACGGGATCGATACCGGGCGCTTTCGCTTTCAGGCGGAAGCGCGCTCGCGGATACGCGGCGCCCTTGGCCTGGAGGAGCGCTTCGTCCTTGGCTATATGGGGCGTCTCAGCGACGAAAAGAACCCGATGTTCCTGCTGGAGGTGCTGGATTCCCTCCTGCCCCTGCGCCCGGACGCCTGCCTCCTGCTGGCGGGCGAAGGAAAGCTCCGGCAGGCGCTGGAGGAACGCGCCGCGGAGCTGGGAGTCCTCGACCGCGTCCTGTTTTACGGCGTGACGGACAAGCCCTGGGAGCTCTATTGGGCCATGGACGTTTTCCTCTTTCCCAGCCTGTTTGAAGGGCTGGGCATCGCCGCGGTGGAGGCGCAGTGCGCCGGGCTGCCGCTGCTGTGCTCGGAGCATGTGCCCGCCCAGGCGCTGATCACGCCCCTCGCTCACCGCACACCGCTGACCGGCGGCGGGGAAGCGTGGGCAAAGGCGGTTTTGGCGCTGGAAACGCCGGCGGATCGGGAGAACTGCGCTTTCGCCGTCCGGGCGGCGGGCTTCGACATCGAAACCGTGAGCCGCACCGTCCGCGCTGCGCTGATGGGCGAGAAGGAAAACGGCGCTGCGGCCGGTTAGAACGGGCGTTCAGCGCCTGCGCCCCCCGCCGGAAGGGCGGATACCAACCGTTATCAAGGGGAAACGATATGTACTGCCTGACGATCGCCGTCCCTATCTTCAATATGGAATGGTGCCTGGAAAAGAATCTGTCCACGTATGACGATCCCCGACTGGCGGGCAAGGTGGAGGTCATCTGCCTGAACAACGCTTCCGAGGACGGCTCCAAGGCCATCGTCGAGAAATTCGTCGCCGCCCGCCCGGAAATCTTCCGCCTCATGGACAGGGACAGCCGGGGCTACGGCTCCTCCATCAACGCCGCCCTGGATGCGGCGAAGGGAAGGTATTTCCGCATCGTGGATGCGGACGACTGGGTGGATACGGAGGACCTGGTGAAGCTGACAGCCGCCCTGGAGGACTGCCGGGCGGATGTGGTGCAGACAGATTACGAGATCGTGGATATGCAGACCGGGGCGATGACGCCGGTGCGCGCCGGGGACAAGGGCGCGGCTTACGGCGTGATCTACACGGATTTCGACGTGCTCCGCCGGACCTTCCCCATGATCCACAGCACCGCCTACCGGACCGGGCTGCTGCGGGAGGCCGGGTTCCAATTGCAGGACAACACCTTCTATGTGGACGAGGAATATGTCCTGCTCCCCATGCTCCGCGCCGGGTCGGTCCTGTTCCTTGATCTGGATATCTATCGATATATGGTGGCCAATCCCGGCCAGAGCTCATCCCCCGGCAACCGCTCCAAGCGGCAGGACCATCAGGAGCGGGTGATCCGCCGCATCGCAGAGAAGTTCCTGGCCGAGCGGGTGGAGAAGCCGGATAACCCCGCGCTGCCCTATGTGCGATTCCGGCTGATCAAGCTGCTGGGAGACCGTTTCACGGTCCTGCTCATCTATGTGGAGGACCGGAAGAAGGGGCGCAGCCTGGCGAAGGCCTGGGAAGCCTACATCCGCGAGACCCTGCCCGATTGCTGGCCGGAAGTGAAAAACAAGGCGCGGGTCCTGTATGCCATGAACGCGCTGCATCTTTCGCTCCCCCTGTATGACCGTTTGAAGAAGGCTGTTCTTAAGAAATGACGCGAAAAAACGAAACGTCCGTCCCCTTCAATTTTGCCATGGACCTCCTTCTCCGGCTTTCGGGGACCGTCTGCGGGGCAATCAGCTATCCCTTTGCCTTTCGGATGATCGGGGAAGCGGGGATGGGAAAGGCGGCCTTCGCCGCCTCTGCCGGCAGCTTTTTCCTGCTGCTGGCCGGCATCGGCGTCTCCACCTACGGCGTCCGGGAGTGTGCCAGAGTGCGGGATGATCCCGCCGCCCTGCGGAAGACCGCCAGGGAGCTCCTGTGCCTGCAATTCCTCATGACGGCAGTGTCCGCGGTGCTGCTGTGCGCGGCGGTGCTGGCCGTTCCCCGGCTGTGGGAAAACCGGATGCTGTTCCTCATCCAGGGAGGGCTGCTGCTGTTTCACGCCCTGGATACCCATTGGCTCTTTGCTGCCGAGGAGCGCTATGCGTTTTTGACGGTCCGTTCCTTCACCATGCGCCTGGCCGCCGTGGCGCTGATCCTGCTCTTTGTGCGTAAGCCGGAGGATTACCTCCTGTACGCGCTGATCACGGCGGGCACCGCCGTGCTGGGATATCTGTGGAACCTCCTGGGCGCCAGGAGCCGTCTCCGCGGCCCCAGGGAAAAGCTTCGCCCCCTGCGGCATTTTCGCCCGTCGGCGGTGTTCTTCCTGCAGGCTGCCGCGGTCACGGTCTACACCGGCCTGGATTCGGTGCTGCTGGGCTTCCTGAAAAACGACGCCGCTGTTGGCGCTTACGACGCCGCGGCCAAGATCCGCGCCGTGCTCGTCATGTTCATCGCCAGCCTGTGCTCCGTGCTGCTGCCCCGCTTTTCCTACTATCTGAGCACGAAACAGGAGGAGCGGTTCCGCCTGGCGATCCTGCGGAGCGCCAGCCTCGTTTTTCTCGTGACCCTGCCCCTGACGGCGTATTTCCTCCTCATGGGGGAAAGCTGTCTGGCGGTGCTTTACGGCAGCGTTTCCACGGACACGCTGTGGAGCCTGCGGCTGCTGCTCCCCACCGTTTTCCTGGTGGGCTGCTCCAATACCACCGGCATCCAGCTCCTTACCCCCATGGGCAGGGAGCGGACGGTGATGGTTTCCACGATGGTGGGGGCGGCGGTGGACCTGATCGCCGACCTCGCCCTGATCCCCTCCATGGGCGCCGCCGGGGCGGCCCTGGGCACCATGATCGCCGAGGCCGCCGTCCTGGCGGTGCAGGCCGTGGCGGTTCGTGCGCTGGGGGTGAAGCTGGCGGAGGGAAAGCCGGTCCTGCGGATCGCGGCCGTCACGCTGGCGGCTTCCCTCGAACTGTTCCTCCTACGGCTGGCCCCGCTGACGGAGCTGGGGAGGGCCCTGCTGGGCGCGGTCCTCTTTTTCGGAACCGTTTACGGCGTGCTGCTGGCCCTGCGGGACCCGACGCTGACGGAGATGGCCGCAGCCCTGCAAAGCTATCTGCGGGGCGACACTGACCAGACGGGAGCCGAATGATGAAGAAAAGAAATATGGAAAGCCGCAGAGCCGGCCCCCGGTGGCTCCGCATCCTCCTGTGGACCCTGCTGGTGCTGAATATGGCGGTGATCTTCGCCTTTTCCTCCAGGACCTCGGCCCAGTCCACCGCGACCTCCGACGCCGTCCTGGCCAAGCCGAAGGCGGTCTACGACACCATCCATCCGGAAACGGCGGGGGATTTCAAGGTCTATTGGTGGTTTCAGTTCATCGTGCGCAAGGGGGCTCACGTGGCGGAGTTCGGCGCGCTGTGTCTGTGGGCGACGGGACTGGCCCTTGCCTATCGCGTCCGCTATGCCTATCCCCTGGGCGGCTGCTTCACCGCGCTCTATGCAGCCAGCGACGAGCTGCACCAGCTTCTGGTGCCCGGCAGGGACGGGAAGGTGACGGACTGGCTGTTCGACTGCCTCGGCGCGCTGCTGGGTCTCCTGGCGATGGCGGTGTTTATGAGGATCATCCGAAAGCGGAGGTCTGACTGAGTTGCGGAAGGAATACGATTATCTCATTGTCGGCGCGGGCCTGTTCGGGGCGGTGTTCGCCCATGAGGCGGCGGAAGCAGGGAAGCGCTGTCTGGTGATCGACCGTCGGGGCCACGTGGCGGGAAACGCGCATATGGAGCTTGTGGAGGGCATCCCCGTTCACCGCTACGGCGCCCATATCTTCCACACCTCCGACCGGGAAGTGTGGGATTATGTCAACCGCTTCGCCTCCTTCAACCGCTTCGTCAACAGTCCCATCGCCATTTACGGGGAAGAACTGTACAACCTGCCCTTCAACATGAACACCTTTTCCCGCCTCTGGGGCGTCCGCACCCCGGCGCAGGCGCGGTCGAAGCTGGAGGAACAGCGATCGGAATACGCGCAGCTGGAGCCCCGGAACCTGGAGGAGCAGGCGCTGAAGCTGGTGGGCCGGGATATCTATGAAAAGCTGGTGAAGGGATATACGGAAAAGCAGTGGGGAAGGGCCTGCACGGAACTGCCTCCCTTTCTGATCCGGCGGCTGCCCCTGCGCTTCACCTATGACAACAACTATTTTTCCGATCTCTGGCAGGGGATACCGGAGGAGGGCTATGACGCCCTGGCCGGGCGGCTGCTGGAGGGCTGCGAGGTGCGTCTGAACACCGCCTATACCCCGGAACTGGGGACGAGCGCGGAGAAAACCCTTTACACCGGGCCCATCGACGCCTTTTTCGCCTACCAGCTGGGGCGGCTGGAATACCGCAGCCTTCGCTTTGAGACGGAGGTGCTGGATACGGATAATTATCAGGGCAACGCTGTGGTAAACTATACGTCGCGGGCAGTGCCCTATACCCGCGTCATCGAGCATAAGCACTTTTCCTTCGGGACGCAGCCGAAGACGGTGATCACGCGGGAGTATCCCCAACCCTGGTCGCCGGAGGAGGAACCCTATTATCCCGTGAACGACGAGCGCAACGGCGCGCTCTATGCGCTTTACCGGGCGCTGGCGGCGGAAAGGCCGGAGGTGATCTTCGGCGGAAGGCTGGGTCTCTATCGCTATATGGACATGGACCAGACCGTCCGCGCCGCCCTGGACTGCGCCGGGGATGAGCTCACGGCGCGGCGGTGAGACCGGAAAACAGGTATGCGCTGTGTTGTTTTTCGGAGCAGCGTGTGGTATAATCATCAAATCATGCGGCGGAGCCGCGCTGTCCCGGCGGGGACAGGATGGGAGGTCATGGATTGGATAAAAAAGACAATGTTGAACGGCGGGAGGGTTTGATCCCGTCCGCGGACAGGGACTCCCGCATCCAGGTGTTCGTCAACCAGCCACAGGATGACGGCGCGCTGGAGATCGACCTGGTCCGTGTTTTCCGCAATATGAAGCGGAAATTCCGCATTTATGCCTGGGTCATCCTGCTGTGCTTCGCCGTGGGGCTCTGCGTGCCCCTGCTGATGTTCCAGTTCAGCAAAGCACCGCTCACGGTCTCCTCCGTGGTGACGCTGGATTACACCGTGGTGAAGCGCGATTCCGCAGGCGAGATCGTCTCCAGCGCGCGGGTCAAAAACCTGACCGCGCCCGACGGAAGCGCGCTGGACCTGAGCCGGATCGCCGCCTCCAATGTGCTGCAGGCCGCTATGGACGGGCTGGAGCTTTCCCAGCCCATCACCCTGACGGCCCTGCGGGACAATATCCGCATCGAACGCATCCTGACGGAGGACAGCCGCCGTCAGCAGGAGATCGCGGCCAAGATGATGAGCGACAAAAACAATGCCCTCTATTCGCAGATCCAGAACATCGAGCTGACGTATGAGAACCAGTTCGTCGTCTCCCTGACCAACGGATTCGGAAGTGCGGGCGTCATGCTGACGGACGCGGAGCTTCGTCTGGTGCTGGATCGGGTCCTGGCTGCCTACAACGACGATCTGGTGACTACCTACGCGGATATCCGGATGCCGGACGATGAATTCGACGCCATCGACGTCGGGAAGCAGGATATCCTGGAAAGTCTGGATCTGCTGCGCAGCGCCGTGCAGGACCTTTACGATTTCTGCGCCGGGCAGACCGCAAGCATCCGCAGATACCGCTCCTGGAAGACCGGCGTCACCCTGAACGACCTGATGAAAGCCCTGCAGACGGCCCGCAGCGTCAACGTGGATTATCTCTATTCCTATGTTTCCACCAACAGCATCGTCCGGGATCGGGATTCCGTGATCACCAATTACCAGTACCAGATGCGCAGGGCGCAGACCAGCCTGGATGCGCTGTATGAAAACGTTGCAACGGTCCAGGAGATCCTGGACAGCTATAAAAACGACCAGATCATCGTTTCCAGCCAGGACAGCGAAACGGTGAGAGCCACCAGCGCGACCACGGACTACTACAACCGGCTGTTCACGGAGCAGGCGAATAATTACGACAAGATCGCCAGACTGGAAGAACGGATCGCCGACCTGCAGTATCAGCTGGACAATCTGTATGCTGCGGAAGCCGCGGAAACAGCGGCCGCGCAGCAGCAGGAGATCGTTGCGGAGCTGAACGAGGCCCTCGGGGTGTGCCGGAAAATCTATGGACAGGTCTGCGATCAAATGGAAGAGATCCATGCCAGTTCCTTCTTCACCAATTATGCGGAGCATTCGGTCCCCCAGGGAAAAACAGCGAGCTTCCTCTCCGCAGCCGCCAAAAAGACGGTGATCGGCGGCGTTGCGGGTGCGGTCGTCGCCTGCGGGCTCTGGTTCCTCAGCACTTTCGCGCTGGAATTCCGAAGCAATGAGAAAGGGGAAAGCAAGGGAAAGGAGGCGGCGAAGGGATGAGAACCGAGAACAAGACCCACTGGCTGCGGACAACGATCCTGGTGCTGCTGGCCTGCGCCATCGTCGGGCTGGCGTTGAGCGCCGTGCTGTTCTTCCGCGACCCCGGTCCCGCCAGCGCCTCCGCCACCCTGGTGCTGACCTTTGATGGCGCGGCGTCGGGCACCGCTCCCAACGGCGTATCCTTCGACCTGCGGGCGCTGGACAGCGACGAGGTGCTGTCCGACGGCCTGAAGGCTGCGGGACTGGAGGGCGTCTACACGCCGGAGCAGATCCGCTCCTGCCTGGCGGTGCGGGGCGTCTATCCGGACGCTATGGCCGATCAGGTCATGTATTATGAATCGCTGCTGAACTTCACCTCCAGCCGGGAGCTGACCGTTGGGAACTATCATCCCACGACCTTCCAGATCACCTTGAGCCGGGAATTCGACGAATCCATTTCGCGGGAGCAGTTGACGGCGCTGCTGAGGAGCATCACGGAAGCTTACCGGGCATATTTCGCCAGGGTCTACGCCTACGGAATGGACGCCGGGAACAGCTTTTTCGAGCTGGAGGATTACGACTACCCCCAGCAGCTGGATATCATCGAGGGGCGCTTCAGCGCCGTCGCCGACTATGCCCAGGAGCTCTACAGGAAGACCCCTGCGTTCCTTTACCGGGGCACCAGCTTCAACGACGTCTATGTGCGGCTGAACATGCTTCTGGACAGCAGCATCACAAAGCTGAACGCCAACCTGACCATCAACGGTCTGACCAAGAACCCGGAGCGGCTGCTGACACAGTACCGGTATCAGATCCTGGACCTGAGCATCCGGAGGGATATGCAGAATCAGGAGCTCGCCAAGCTGGACCAGCTGATCGCGTCCTATGAAAAGAATGAAACCATTTACCTGAGCACGTCGGAGTCTCTGACGAAGATCGACGGCAATTCTTCCGCGACCTACGATGCGCTGGTGAACAAACGCAAGAGCGTTGCCGACGGCGTCACGGAGCTGGGCAGCCGGATCACCAATTACAACCTGAGGATCAACGACCTTTTGACCAGCACCGGCGCCATCCGTCCGGCGGAGGCGGAAGCGATCCAGACGATGGAGGATCCGGAGGGAACAGGGGCCCCTGCAAGCGCCGGGTCGCTGACGCCTGAAGAGATCGCGGAGGCGGAACGCCGGCTGAAGTCCCAGCGGGCTGCGCTGGAGGAGAGCATCAGCACGCTCGTGGCTGACGGCGAGGCGGTGGTCGCCGACTTCCGGGAAATGCTGGAAAACTATAACGCGCAGCAGATCAACGAGCTGACCTTTACGGTGACCGAACTCACGTTTCATGCGCCCCGGCTGGTTTCCGGCGCGTTTATCAAGCAGGCCATCCGGACCGCCGGCCCCATCGTCGCCCTCGGATTTATCGTTTGCATGGCGCTGATCGTCATCAGCCGGAAGAAAGAAGAAAGGGATAGCTGAGCGGGTAAAACCGGAAATGAACGCTCCCCCCGTGCCGAACAGCGGAATCGCTGCAGGCACGAGGGGAGCTTTTTTGATATGCAATGTGTGTCAATGACCCGCGTCAGGGATTGAGCAGGCGGTAACCCCGGCAGACCAGCCGGTATAGTCCGGGAGAAATCCTGCACAGATAAAATTTGCAGCGCTGTTTGAGCGGGAAATGCGCCGGGCAGTGCTTGAGGCTGCGGAGGTAGCGGATGCATTTGGCATTTAACTCCGGAGAACGCCATCCCTTGGCAGCAAAACTCAGCATACCCATGAGATAATAGGATTCGGCTTTGTCGGCATAGCCCCATTCTTTCAGATGCCGTGCCGTCAAGGTCCTGGCATCCAGCCAATCCCGCGCATTGCCGCCCGAAAGGTCCGTGGTAATGCTGCCTTCTCGGTAATTCTGGTTATAGAGAACGGCAGAGGAATAGAAAACGCGATTGGCTTCATGAACCAGTACCGGCGTCAGGAAAACATCCTCGTACACCATTCCTTTAGGATAACGGTTTTCTCGAAACAGTTCCCGGTGATACAGTTTATTCCAGGCTGTAATTGCAGCCTTCCCAAGCATGAGATCAAGGGCCTCTTCCTGTGATTTCCTGCCTTCCGTTATGGAGTATTCTCGCTTCTTTTCTTTTCCGTTTCTGATCCTTCGGAACTGGAACATCACCAGGTCAGCCTGCTGTTCCCTGGCGATGTCATAGGGGATCCTGCAAAAATCCGGCTCCACCCAGTCGTCGCTGTCCACAAACATGAGATAATCCGCCCTTGCCCGGTCGATCCCGGCGTTGCGCGCCTCGGAAAGACCGGCGTTTTCCTGATGGACGACCCGGATGCGGGCGTCCATCGCAGCATATTCGTCACAAATTGCCCCGCTTCCATCAGTGGAGCCGTCGTCGACGAGAATGATCTCGATATTCCGGAGGGTCTGATGGATGATGCTGTCGATGCACCGCCGCAGCCAGGGCTCCACGTTGTACACTGGAACGATCACGCTGACCGCGGGCTTCTCTGATTCAGGGACGCCGGTGGAAGGGGCCGTGCCTGCTTCCGTAATCTCTTCCTGCATGAGCCTTGCTTCCGTTCCTGTCATTTGCAGACGCCGTCGGTAAGATAGCGGAGGTGCCGCCCGATGTGCGCTTCCAGGCGCGCGCAGTAGTCTTCCTCTTTCGCGTCCAGCGTTCGGAAAAAACCCTCCCGGAACCAGTCTTCCGCCAGCAGCAGCCCATAGCTGATGTGCATGGTCTGGCGGGAGGCGGGCAGACGCAGATACTCCGGCAGGTAAGCGTCGCTTTGCAGGCCGATATCGGGGATGTCCCGCACGTCTGAGGAAACACGGTAATACTTCTCCGCTTCCGAACGGTGCAGCACGGCGAAGGCCTGCGCCCGGCGATAAAGGGCCGGATCCGCCTCTGCCAGCACCGCCAGGGCTTCCAGCCAGCTGGTGCCTGCCGTCTTCACGTGTACGTGCCCGCCGGTCACGCGTCCGACGGTGGAGAAAACGGAAAACTTGTCCGAACCGGAGTGCAGGGACAGCTTGTAGCCGAAACGGTCCGCGATCTGCTGGTGAACGGCGAAGTCGCGGGCAAAAGCTTGGAGGTCTCCCACGTATTCAACGCCCTTCTCAAAGGTGCCGGTGAAGTGGGGTGCGACGCTGTCCGGCTGAACCCCATGGAGCATGAGCTCGTTTGCGATCACGAAATGCTCCGCGGGAGTGGTGATCGTCGCGGTTTCGTCGATGGAGAGTTCAAAATCCACCTCCGGGCTGCCGGATTCCCGGATATACCGAAAGCAGTCCACGGCGTGTTCGATCGCTTTGTGGAAGGTCAGTACGATCCGCTGCAGCGCAGCGGGAGAGAGGCGGCCGGCGACAGGCAGGTCTTTTTCCAGATAAGCTTCCTCGTAGTGCCCGCGTATCCGGGCGGGGAGGCGGGCAAATGCGCTCGCCGCTTCCCCGTCCGACAGGGAGGCAGCGCCGGCGTCGATCTGCTCTGAGCAGTCAAGGGTGATCATGCTGCAGCCGCTTTCCAGGGCATAGGCGATCTCCTCCTTGGTTTTCAGGTGGTCGCCGTCCGCGCCGTAACCGCCCTTGTATCCTTCCTGAAAGACACCGAAAGCCGCAGCGGCGATCACGTCGGCGAAGCTGCGCTTTGTCAGCGTCAGTTCCCGGATGGATTGCTGTGCAAGGATGGGGAAAACGCCGTAAGGAGAAATCGAGCGCACGTGCCCCGGCGTTGCCAGCCCCAGCCGATCCCCCAGTCCTATGGTAAAAGGATGCCCGCGATGGCTGCACGGTTTCGTGCAGGGAAACAGAGACATGAGCGTGCGGGCGTTGTCCGCCGAGAGGGGACAGAGCAGCAGTCCGCCCTTTTCTTCGCCGGTAAAGCCGCTCTCTCCAAGGACGGCCAATCTTTTGCCGCCGGACGAACGAACAATGGCACAGACGGTATTCTCCGCCTCCTCCAGGGACTTCGGATAGACGGCGAGCCCCAAGGCTGCCGCCCTGTTCAGAAACTCATGCATTTGGCTTGACATGTCTGCCTCCTCGTAATGCTCAGCCCAGAGACGCGGCCTCCTGCGCCGCAAATCTCTCCCTGTCGATCCAGAGACCGAGGGCTGGATTGGGAATGAAGAAAACGCTTTCTCCCTCCACGGTATTCCATCCGTAGGAAAGCGCCCGGGGATCATACTTCCGTGCCAGGGTATCGAAGTTTGCGGCGTCGTAGCCCACGCGCCGGATCGCTTCCCGAGAGATTCGACTGACCGCGTAGGTGACGGAAAAGCGCCCCTCGGTGGAACCGTGGATCAGGTGGGCCGCCGCCCCCATGTTGGCCCGAAGATCATCGCTTTCCGGCGCTTCCAGAGCAGAGATGGTCGCTGTTCGGCCCCGATAACCGTATTTGCGGATCAGCCGGTCACACTCCGGGTCCTCGCCGAAGCGCTCGATGCCGGGGGCCAGAATGAGAAGCTCCCCGCCGTCCGCCATCATCATGCGGGTGCGGTAGATGGCTTTGTTTCCCAGCCAGGTACTTTTGAATTCCTCCGGGTCCAGATACACGACGCACTTTTTGACGCCGCTGGGCACAAAGTCGATGTTTTTCTCCTGCGCCAGCTTCACCGCCTCCGTGAGGCAGCGGCGGTCCTCTCCGATAAACAGACCGTGGGTCCGTATCTCACCCTTCGGCGCGGTGGTGACGGTGAGCACCCAAAGAATGGGACGCCCGGACAGGTAATGCTCCAGGGCGTAGTCGAAAAGCTTTCGTACTGGGGTGTGATCCCGCCCCATCATCCGCTCCATACCGTAGACCGCGCCGATGATGTGGGATTTGTTGATCATATCGCTGCCGCCCACGCCGACGAACAGGTTTTTCGCGTGGTTGGACATGCCGATGACCTCATGGGGCACTACCTGACCGGGAGAGATGATGAGGTCGTAGCTTTCGTCCATGACCCGACGGTTCACTTCAACGCTGACACTCTCCCGCCAGAGCCCCTCTGTGATCTCACAGACGTAACCGGCAGGGACCTCCCCCAGCTTCACCACGTCCCGCCGCCAATCGTGATCGAAGAAGCGCTCCTCCGGGATGTCCCCGAACATGGCTTCCCGCTGGGCGGGGGTGAGGGGCGCGTGGGTGCCCAGGGCGGGAAGGATATCCACCGCTGCGCCCCGCTCGGTCAGAAGATGGTAGCAGAAATTCGTGATGGCCCCTGCCCCGGAATGGTAGCGGGTATAGTCCGGCGGCAGGATCAGCACCTTCTTTGGATGTTTGTCCTCCAGGGCCCGGAGCAGACAGGCGCGGATATCTCCTTTTCCAAGCCCCTCCGGTCCCTCCGCGATCCGATACAGCTCCATGTCTATACCCCTGAATAGGCCCGGAAGCCGCCGTCCACGGGCAGCACCACACCGGTGATGAAGCCGGAACAGTTTTCATCGCAGAGAAAGAGCAGCGCTCCGATCAGTTCCTCCGGTTTGCCGAAGCGGCCCATGGGGGTGGCAGCCAGAATCTTCCCCGTCCGCGGGGTGGGCGTACCGTCCTCATTCCACAGCAGCGACGCATTCTGGGCGGTGGAGAAAAAGCCGGGGGCGATGGCGTTGACGCGAACGCCGGAAGAAGCAAAGTGGACCGCCAGCCATTCCGTAAAATTGGAAACCCCTGCCTTGGCCGCGCTGTAGGCGGGGATTTTCGTCAGCGGAGTGAACGCGTTCATGGAGCTGATGTTGACGATGCACCCGTGACCGGCCCGGGCCATATCTTCTGCAAAGACCTGCGTGGGCAGGACCGTTCCCATGAGGTTCAGGGAGAACACCTCTCGGAATGCATTCTCTTTCAGGTCAAAGAAGCTCTTCTTGGCCGGGTCCTCCAGCGTTTCCGCAGAGAAGGTTTCCTCGTCCGAAGTGGCGTCCGGCCGGTTGCCGCCGGCCCCGTTGACCAGGATGCTGCAAGGACCCAGAGTGTTGATCAACCTTTCGTAGGCGGCTCTGAGGCTCGCCATATCGGTCACGTCGGCAGCAATTCCCGCAGCTTCGCCGCCGGACTGGCGGATGCTTTCCGCCAGAGTTTCGACCTTTTCCGGAGTGCGGCCAAGGATCGCGACCTTCGCGCCGCAGGAAGCCAGAGCGCGGCAGAAGGAAGAACAGAGGACGCCGGCCCCGCCGGTGACCACGGCCACTTCGCCGCTCAAATCAGGTTTCATCGGAAGAATCATCGTTTACCTCCCTGCCGCAGATTTGCGGCAAACCGCAGTTATGCATTGTAGGTCCCTGCAGCAGTACCGCTGCCATGCCCCGTCCAGTCCGTATGGAAGAATGTCCCGCGGGGGGCATCGGTGCGCTCATAGGTGTGCGCGCCGAAATAGTCACGCTGGGCCTGGAGCAGATTCGCCGGAAGACGGGCCGTGGTGTAGCCGTCGAACCAGCTGAGGGCGGCGGTGAAAGCGGGCGCAGGGACGCCGTTTTGCAGCGCCCAGGCTGCCACCTCCCGCCAGGCGGGCAGCAGCTCGCAGATGACGCCGCGGAAATAATCGTCCGTCAGCAGATTGTCCAGCGCCGGGTCCTTTGTGAAAGCCTCCCGGATCCTGCCCAGGAAGGCGCTGCGGATGATGCAGCCACCTCTCCACATGAGGGCGATGCCGCCGTAGTTGAGGTTCCAGCCGTAGGTTTCCGCGGCAGAACGCATCAGCTGAAAGCCCTGGGCATAGGAGATGATCTTGCTGGCAAAGAGCGCCTTGCGGATGCTTTCCACGAAAGCATCCCTGTCTCCGTCAAAGGCGGGGATCTGCCGGGGGTAGAGGGCGGAAGCCCGTACCCGGTCGTCCTTCTGCGCGGAGAGGCAGCGGGCAAAGACGGCTTCAGAAATCAGGGTGAGGGGCACGCCCTCCTCCAGGGCGGCAATGGCCGTCCATTTCCCCGTGCCCTTTTGCCCGGCCCGGTCCAGGATGTGCTCTACGGTGATCTCGCCGTCAGCGTCACGGTAGCCCAGGATGTCCGCGGTGATGCCGATGAGATAGCTGTTCAGCTCCGTTTCATTCCAACGGGCGAACACGCCGTGCATTTCCGAACAGTCCATGCCCAAGCCGTCCCGCAGGAGCTGATACGCCTCGCAGATGAGCTGCATGTCCCCGTATTCGATACCGTTGTGCACCATTTTCACGAAATGACCTGCGCCGTTTTCCCCCACCCATTCGCAGCAGGGAGCGCCGTCCGAGGCCTTGGCGCAGATGCTTTGGAAAATGGGCTTCACCAGCTCCCAGGCGGCGGGACTGCCCCCCGGCATCATGGAGGGACCGTTCAGCGCCCCTTCCTCGCCGCCGCTGACGCCGCAGCCCACATAGAGGAGCCCGCGGCTCTCCGCAAGCGCGGTGCGGCGCATGGTATCGGGAAAGTGGCTGTTGCCGCCGTCGATGATGAGATCGCCGGGTTCCAGGAGCTCCAGAAGCTGTCCGATCAGTTCATCCACCGGCGAACCGGCCTTTACCATGAGAAAGACTTTGCGGGGCTTTTTCAGGGACCGGCAGAGCTCCGGAAGGCTATGGCAGCCCAGAATGCTCTGCCCCTTGCCGCGCCCGGAAACGAAACGATCCACTTTTTCCGCGGTGCGGTTGCAGACGGCCACCGTGAAGCCGTGGGAAGCCATGTTCAGTGCCAGGTTTTCCCCCATGACGGCAAGGCCGATCAGGCCGATATCCGCTGCTGACATGATGCAGTCCCCCCTTATCGCTGCACGCGGGCATTCCCGGCATACACGTCCCAAACCTGCTTTTCGTCCGCGGGTTCCGCGTAATCGTTGAGACTGGAGGCGGCCAGCACGCCGCAGGCCCAGCCGAAGGCAAGGCATTTTTCCGCCTCCCAGTCCATGAGTACACCGTAAAGGAGGCCGCCGCTGAAGCCGTCTCCGCCCCCGATGCGATCCAGCACGGGAATAGGCCGGGGCTCCTCAATATGCCAGCAGCCATTCTGCCAGAGGATAGCGCCCCACAGATGCTCGTTGGCAGAAACCGCCTGCCGCAAGGTGGTGGCGCAGATCTGAACCTGGGGGTACTTCTCCGCGACCTGCCCGATCATGGCCTGAAAGCTGCCGATCTTGCTGCGCAGGTCCTTTCCCCCCGTCTCGGGGCCGATAAATCCGAGGCAAAGCTGGAAATCCTCCTCGTTGCCGATGAGGACGTCAGCCAGAGAGGCAAACTCCGAAAATGCAGAGCGTAGCTCCGTCTCTCTGCCCTTCCAGAAGCTGGCACGGTAATTCAGGTCGAAGCTGACCAGCGTTCCGCAGGCCTTTGCCGCACGGGCGACCTCCAGACAGCAGGCGGTGGTCTCCGGGCTCATGGCTGCGATGAGGCCGCTCAGATGGAGAATGGCGACGCCCTCCTGAGCGAAAATGCGCTGCAGGTCAAAGTCGGCGGCGTTGAGCGTCCTGCCCACCTCTCCGGCCCGGTCGTTCCACACGCGGGGAGCACGCAGGCCGAAGCCGGAATCCGCGATGTTGAACTGATGCCGGTAGCCCCAAGGCCCGCCCTGAGGGACCTCCGGCCCTTCATAATCAATGCCCCGCGCCCGCAGCTGCGAGCGGATGAAAGCGGCGATGGGACTGCCCTCCACAAAGCGGGTCAGCGCCAGACAGGGCTGTCCCAGACTGGAGGAGACATTCAGGACGTTGGTCTCCGCGCTGGTGGCCTGAAGATAGAAGCGGCTGCTGTTGTGTACCGCCATTCGGTCTTCCGGGGTGATGCGCACTCCCATGCTGGTCACGCAGGCCAAGGCGTAGCGACAGGCTTTTCTGCGCCGGATACTCATATCATTAACACTCCTTTGCTGTTTGCCAAATGCTATCCGCGATCCCCGGCAGTAACGTTCCAAGCCCTATCGCTTGTGTTTGAATCGGCGGAAAACCAGTCTATCACACATATTATAGCACTTCGACCGTTATTTACAATGACTATTCCTATTGCTTTACAGGTTGAAATCTGCTATAAATATAAAAAGGTGAACTGTACCAAAAGCGAACCTGCATCTTCCGCATAAGGGCCGCCGCAGAGGGCGGCATCAAAGAGATGCTTTTGCACCGCCGCCGTTTCCGGGAGGGACGAAACCGTGTTATCCAGGCTATCCTCCGCGACCAAGGTGTTGCTGATCATGTTCTACGACGCCCTGTGCGTCACGATCTCCGGCAGCCTTGCCTTGCTCGTCCGTTATGATTTTTCCTTCGACGCGATCCCCAAGCTGTACTTAAAGGCGTGGTTCCATTATCTGCCCGTGGGCATCGCTGTCACAATCGTTTGCTTCCTTTTGTTCCGCATGTACCGTTATGTGTGGCACAACATCAGCGTAAACGACGTGGCGCGGATGGTCATCAGCGTCATCGTTGCTTTCGCGTGCAGCACGGCTCTGACGATCCTGCTGGGGAACCGGCAGCCCCGCACCGTTCTGTTCATGCAGTTCGTTTTCCAGCTCTTTATGCTGGTGGGCGGCCGCTGCTTCTTCCGCTTCTGGGATTCGATCCATCAGTCCATGAAACAGATGCGCAGCAGCACCGGCGAGCGCATCATGCTGGTGGGCGCGGGAGAGGCGGGGCACATCCTGGCGCGGGAGCTGCTGATCAACCGGAAGATCGACGCCAAGCTCTGCTGCGTGATCGACGACGATCAGAACAAATGGAACAAGTATTTTGAAGGCGCCCCCGTGATCGGCGGCCGGGACGTGATCCCCTCCGCCGTGCGGAACGAGGGGATCACGCAGATCATTGTGGCGATGCCTTCCGTGCCGCCCCAGGAGCTCAGCGAGATCCTGAATATCTGCAACTCCACCGGCGTACATACAAAGACGCTGCCGGGGGTCTACCAGTTCGTCACCGGCGAAGCGTCCCTTGCCAACGTGCGGGACGTGCAGGTGGAGGACCTGTTGGGCCGCGCGCCCGTCCAGCTCAACACCGCGGTGGTGGATGGGTTCCTTTCCGGAAAGACCGTGCTGGTGACGGGCGGGGGCGGCTCCATCGGCAGCGAGCTGTGCCGCCAGATCGCGGCCCGCTCTCCGAAAAAGCTCATCATTCTGGATATCTATGAAAACAACGCCTACGACATCCAGCAGGAGCTTCGCCGCAGCTACGGGAAGAAGCTGGATTTGGACGTGATTATCGCCAGCGTCCGGGATAAGGCGCGCATCTATGAGATTTTCGACGAGCTGCGGCCGGACGTCGTTTTCCACGCCGCCGCCCACAAGCATGTGCCGCTGATGGAGACCTGCCCGGCCGAGGCGATCAAGAACAACATTTTCGGCACCTATCATGTGGTCCGGGCCGCGGAGAAATACGGCGTGAAGAAATTCGTCATGATCTCCACGGACAAGGCGGTGAACCCCACCAACGTCATGGGGGCGACGAAGCGCTTCTGCGAGATGATCCTCCAGAGCCGGAAGGACAGCCCGACGGAATACTGCGCCGTGCGCTTCGGCAATGTGCTGGGCTCCAACGGCTCCGTGGTGCCCCTGTTCAAGAAGCAGATCGAGGAGGGCGGTCCGGTCACCGTCACGGACAAGCGGATCATCCGCTATTTCATGACGATCCCGGAGGCGGCCCAGCTGGTGCTGGAGGCCGGGGCCATGGCGAAGCAGAGTCAGATCTTCGTGCTGGACATGGGCGAGCCGGTGAAGATCCTGGACCTGGCGGAGAAGCTGATCCGCCTGTCCGGCTACGAGCCCTATAAGGAAATCGAGATCAAGGAGATCGGTCTGCGTCCGGGGGAAAAGCTCTATGAGGAGCTGCTGATGAGCAGCGAGACCCTGAGCAAGACGGACAACAAGAAGATTTTCGTGGAGCAGCAGCAGGAGATCGACCCGCGGCAGATCATGGAGGACCTGGAGAAGCTGGACGAGGCTGTGACGGAGGAGAATCTGCCGGACGAAGAACTCATCGCCATGCTGCGGGATATGATCCCCACCTATCATGCGCCGGAGGAGGTCAACCGGAAAGCGGTGGCGGCGCTGCGCGCGGAGCGCAGCTCGACCGCGGCAGCGGTGCTATCACTCTAGGGCGTCAGCAAAGGCACGGATAGTTCAGGGTGGCCTTATGTATAAACTATAGGCCGGTCTTGATTCGGTCAGAGGATGCTTTCTTCTGGAAAGGATAACGATATGGAGAAAAGGCGAATTAGTTTCAGTCCTCCGGATATTAGTGAACTGGAAATCGAAGAAGTATGTGAGGCATTGAAATCCGGCTGGATAACAACAGGCCCGCGAACCAAACTGCTGGAGAGAAGACTTGCAGCATACATAGAGACTGGAAAGACGGATGTTGACTGTGAAATCCAAGAAAACGAAAGAAGATACAGCAACCGTGTCGTCTGTTTGAACTCTGCGACGGCTGCAGAAGAATTGAATCTGCGCATTTTTGGGGTCTCCGCCGGCGATGAAGTTCTTGTACCGGCGTACACCTATACCGCATCGGCTTCTGCCGCCATCCATTGCGGCGCTACGGTCAAGTTTGTCGATATCCAGAAAGACGGGGATGCGGCTACGCATATGCCGGAAATGGATTTTGAGAAGCTGGAAGCGTCAATTACTGAAAAAACAAAGGCAATCATCACAGTGGATATCGGCGGTGTCGTTTGTGACTACGACCGTGTGTTTGAGATTGTAAAGAGAAAAAAGAACCTTTTCAAACCGATGGGGAGCGATGGAACCCCGTTGGGGGATTTGTCTTCTCGCATACAAAAAGCCATCGGCAGAGTGGCAGTCGTTGCCGACTCTGCGCACAGCCTCGGCGCCAGTCGGGTATTCAAAGGAATGCGCCGTTATTGCGGTGCGATTGCCGATTTCACATCTTTTTCCTTCCATGCGGTGAAGAACTTTACAACCGCAGAGGGCGGGGCATCGACGTGGCTTCCGCTGGATGGGATCGACAATGCTGAGATTTACCACATGTACCAATTACTATCGCTTCACGGACAGAGCAAGGATGCTTTGGCAAAAGCTCAGAACAGCTCCTGGGAGTATGACATTATCGGCCCGTGGTATAAGTGCAACATGACGGATATCATGGCGGCTATCGGACTCCGTCAGCTTGATCGGTATACGACTCTTCTCGCTCACAGAGAGCAGATCATTGCGAAATATGATGAAACATGTGATGCTCTCGGGATCCATCATATGACGCATCATACGGATGTGATGGATTCCTCCAATCATCTGTACCTGATGCGTATTCCGGGAATAACTGTCGAGCAGCGCAACGGAATTATCAGGGAGTTAGCGGAACGGGGCGTAGCGACCAACGTTCACTACAAGCCGCTGCCGATGATGACCGCGTACAAAGCACTCGGGTGGGATATCCGTGATTTCCCCAACACCTATGACTACTATCATAATCTGATTACTCTCCCGCTCCATACGAAGCTCTCCGACGAGGATGTGGAGTATGTGTGTGAGAGCTTGAAGGAAACGATGCGATCCGCTGTGCTGATGTGAATTTGGAGGTAAACATTGATTATTTACCGCGATGCCGTGTTGAATGATATGGGGGAAATAGCGGAAGTCCACATTCGCACACAACCGGAGTACTTCACATCGACCCTTGGTAAGGATTTACTTACGAAGTTCTATACAGAGTTCTTTTTGGAAGACGGCTTGTTCGTTGTAGCGGTTGATGACACACAAGATCAGATAGTTGGTTTCTGTATGGGACATTATTATGGGAGCCATGCAGAGAAAAACTGGGAGAGAAACAATCAGAAACAGATCATAAATAGACTTCTTTTAAAATGCATACAGTTGAATAAACTTACGATATCAAGATCGTATAGACGATTGAAGGGATTGTTCGTTAAGAATATAGAACCAAACAAAGAGCGTTATTTTGCTCATCTCTTGTCTCTCGGAGTGCTTGAAGCATATCGGGGAAACCATATTGCCAGCACGCTGATAGATAGATTTGAAGAGAAATGCTTGACTTCTAAACCTGATAAACTCGTAGGGCGTGGCACAGCTTGTACAATCGGAGCCTATAAATGGAATACGGCGGGCTGCAAACTGTACGAATACAAAGGCTATAGAGTTTATGAGGAATCAGAAACGAAATTGAAGTTTACAAAGGATTTATAGCTTTATGCGCTTGAAGGAATGGAATGATTTGCCAGAAATCATGAAAAACCCGGAAGTCAAACCATATTACGATTCATTAAAGGAAAAAACAGCGTCTTTAATCGGCAAGAGAGTGTTCGATTTATTTGTTTCGGTTTTGATGATCGTGATACTTACACCGTTGATTCTGATTACCGCTGTTGCCATTGAGATTGATTCGAGAGGGCCGGTGTTTTATAGGCAAGCCAGGATCACGCAATATGGAAGGGAATTTCGCATCTTTAAATTTCGTTCTATGATAGTCGACGCCGACAAGAAAGGCGCCTTTCTGACTGTCAATAATGACAATCGTATAACCCGTGTAGGGAAGATACTTAGAAAAACGAAACTGGATGAGATACCTCAACTTTTTAATATAGTATCAGGGGATATGACTTTCGTTGGAACCAGGCCTGAAGTAAAGAAGTACGTTGATGAATACACGCCTGAAATGTTAGCCACGCTACTTCTACCGGCCGGAATTACATCATTAGCATCAATTTATTACAAGGATGAGAACTCATTGATCGATAAAGAGGAGGACGCGGACAGAGTATACTTAGAGAGAATTCTGCCTGATAAAATGAAGTGGAATCTTCGGGGGCTTTTGTCTTATAGTTTTTGGGGGGACGTAAAACTCATGTTCATGACATTCTTTGCGGCAATGGGGAAAGAATATGGAAACACAGAAAGAAACGAATCCATCGTCCACTAAAGATCTTCAAGCGAAGATGCTTGAGATTTTGCTTTTTTTCGATAGATTCTGTAGGGAGAACCAGCTGAAATACTATTTGTGCGGCGGGGGATTGATCGGTGCAATTCGCCATCACGGTTTCATACCTTGGGATGACGATATCGATCTGTTTATGCCCAGAGAGGACTATGAACGACTGGCACTTATATGGCCGGATAAAGTTGATCCCAGCAAGTATCGTTATTGTCGAACTGACAGGGATCATGTATATCATGATGCCGGAGCATCCATCAGAGATGTTAATACCACAGAAATCAACCGGCACAGCGTGAATGAAGACATCTGTCATGGTATTGCTTTGGAAATCATGCCGATCGATGGATGTCCAAAGTCAAAAATATCCCGTGCAATACAGCTATTCAATGCCTTCGTCTTCAGCCTCTTTAATGCACAACGATTACCGGATAATAAGGGATCATTTATCAGGAGCATTGCCGGCTTTGCTTACAAGCTGATCAAGTCTCCTGAACAGAGATACAGAATATGGAAAACGGCTGAAAAGCGAATGTCAAAATACGCATGGAAAGATTGCGAAGAAGTGACTGAACTCATTGGCGCCATTAAAGGGATGCTGCTGAGACACCCCAAAGCAGATTTTGAAAATGTTGTTTATAAGGACTTCGAGGGCTATCAGATCCCGGTAATGGCGGGATATGAAAGATATCTTCGTCTTATTTGGGGCGATTATATGCAGCTTCCCCCCAAGGAAAAACGGGTAGCAAAGCACGATGTTGTCTATTTGAGCACAACAGAACCTTATAAACAATTCAGAGGAAAACTGTACTGTGTGAAGGAATGATTATATGAACGTAGCGGTTATATTTGCTGGTGGGACCGGCAAACGAATGAACACGAGATCGAAACCAAAACAGTTTTTGGAGCTGCATAGCAAACCGATTTTAGTGTATACGCTTGAGGCGTTCAATAGACATCCGGAAATTGATGGCATAGTCCTTGTTGTTTTGAGAGAGTGGATTTCGTATTGTGAGGAACTGGTTGATAAATTCCGCTTGAACAAAGTTGAGACAATCATTGCCGGCGGCACATCTGCACTTCAATCTCAGCGCAACGGACTCAATAGAGCAGCGGAGTTGTTCTCCGAGGATTCTGTTGTTCTGATTCATGACGGAGTACGTCCGCTGATAGACGGGGAAACGATCAGTAAGAACATAGAATCTGTAAAGGCGCATGGCTCGGCGATTACAGTTACCCCGGCGATAGAGACGATCACCGTAAAAACCGATACGGGAGAAATCGGCCAGATTATTGAACGTTCCAAGGTCGAAATGGCCCGTGCGCCGCAGAGTTTTATTTTGAAGGATATATTGGAAGCACACAGAAAAGCAGCAGCGGATGGAAAGGACTTCATCGATTCTGCAAGCATGATGCAGCATTACGGTCATGCGCTGTATTCCGTGGAGGGAACCCCGGAGAATATCAAAATCACGACGCCTAATGATTTTTATACGTTCAGGGCATTGATAGAAGCCAGGGAGAATGAACAGGTATACTAGATCATGAAACCCGCAGAGGTGAAAGAATGAACAATTCTTCGATAACGGAACATAGGAATACGGTCGAGAGATTTCAGTGGGGATATATTAGCACTTATAGAACTGCCTTGATGGGTTTTTTTTGCCTTTATATTATCCTGTTTCATAATCGTTTTCAGTGGACTTCCAATTTCCGCCTTCTTCATGGGTTTATTAAAATCGGAAATGTAGGAGTCGACGCTTTCTTGTTTCTCTCAGGCGTTGGACTGTACTATTCCTTTCAAAAATCAGGAGAGAAGACTCTCCCGTTTTATAAAAAAAGAGTTATTCGATTACTCATTCCTTATGTTATATTTGCTGTTCCATACTATTTGGTTCTTTCGCACTATCGAACAGAATCGACGTTCTTTCAATATGTTACGCAAATTGCATTTGTGAAACAAGGGATAACAACGACTTGGTTTATTCCCTGCATATTGTTGTGTTATTTGTTTTATCCTGTTGTCTATTTGCTGCAAAACAAAAAATGGGTTATCAGCAAGAAGCAGATATCAAGGAATAACATAACATTGCTGTTGCTGTTCCTTTATTTTATCTTCCTGGTCATTATTCGGGATCATCAGGAAGGATTGTATGGTAACATTGAAATCGCTTTGACAAGAGGACTTATATTCATTGTTGGATGCCATTGTGCTACTTGGATCCGCGATAAAAAAAGCATCCCGTCGGGAGCGGTGTTGGCAGCGGCGTTATATATTATAGTGTTCGTTGTTTTCGTTAATAATGAAATCGACATACCTGTATTCTGGAGCAGGATGAGCTATATTCCTCTTTCGATTGCCTGGATTATTCTATTAAGCTTTATATTTTATTTTCTTGATAAGAGAGCCAAAATACATAAATTCCGCTTTATGGAATTCGTTGGGAAACATACACTTGAATTATATCTCTCACATGTCATGTTAAGAAATATATATAATCGTTTGTTCAGATTTCCTCATATTGAAAAGAGCGGCATTTGTGATTATCTAGTGGTAATCGCAGTTGCGTTTATAATAAGCATTCCAGCACACTTTCTGATTAACAAGGTCGAGAAAGCCATGTTGCGCATAAAAAAAGCGGAGAAACAGAATGAATAGGGTAGATGCAGATATAGAAGAGATTATCAACAATAGAGATTTGTTTGCCCCATTTGCAGGTAAAACAGTTTTGATCAACGGTGCAACTGGACTTGTCGGGTCTATGCTTGTAAAAACCATCTATACTGCTAATGATAGGTATTCGCTGGGGATAAACATAGTTGGGCGAATTCGGGATTTTGAAAAGGCAAAGACGGTGTTTGGAGAAATCTTCAACGCGGTTAGTTTCGTGAAATACTCCAATATTGCTTGTGACTTTATTATCCACACGATTTCTCCCACTGCCTCAAGGTTCTTTATTGAGCATCCCGTTGAAACTATTAAAGCATCCGTGGAAAGCACAATGGAAATTCTTGAAGTCGCGAAAAAGCACAATGCGGTTATCGTGTACCTCTCCTCTATGGAACAATATGGGGTGCCTTATGAATCGGGACAAAGGATGACGGAAGACAAGATCGGTATTCTTGATCATCTGAATATTAGATCATCCTACTCGGAATCGAAGAGACTCTGTGAATGCCTGTGCGCTTCCTATGCATCAGAGTATGGATTAGACGTTAAGATTGCTCGCCTTGCTCAAACATTCGGCGCAGGTTGCCCATTGACGGATGATCGGATGCCGTTGCAATTTGCGAGAGCTGTGGCAAATTGCAGCGACATTGTTCTTCACACGGAAGGGAAAAGCATGTCTAATTTCGTATATCTAACTGATGCCATCACAGGGATTCTGACTATCCTTGAAAAAGGCGAGCTAGGGCAGGCTTATAATGTATGTAACGATCAGGAGACACGAAGCGTCCGCGAGATTGCCGAGCTGGTGTGCCATGAAGTTGCCGGAGGGCAGATAGGAGTTAGGATCGAGAAGAAGAACAATATGGGTTATGCGCCGGATGTCGCTATGTATCTGGATAGCGGGAAGCTGAGATCGCTCGGATGGAGTCCCAAAGTTGGGATGGCAGAAGCATATAAGCGACTGGTGAGTTATATGGGAGGATGCAGTGTTGAGTGACTGTATAGACTTTGTTCTTCCCTGGGTCGATGGTGGCGACCCAGCATGGTTGGCAGAAAAAAAAAAGTATATGCCCGCTGCGACAGAAGATGACAGGGATATCAGATATAGAGACTGGGGGCTGTTGCGATATTGGTTCAGAGCGGTTGAGAAGAACGCTCCATGGGTCCACAAGGTGTATTTTATTACGTGGGGTCATCTTCCCGAATGGCTGAATACCGGCTATGATAAACTGGCAATCATCAATCATGAGAACTATATTCCGGATGAGTATCTTCCTACATTCAGTTCTCATGGGATTGAACTGAATCTTCATAGGATAAAAGAACTGGAAGAGCACTTTGTATATTTTAATGATGACGTATATTTGCTGAATAGAGTCAAGCCTGAAGACTTTTTCGTTAACGGTTTGCCTTGCGATTGCCTTGTAGAAAGTGCAATAACACCTCGAATAGGTGAGTTTTCTTCGATCTTATGCGAGACGGTAGGAGTGATAAACAAGCACTTCAAAAAGAGCGATATACTGCATCAGGGATTCAAAAAGTATTGGAATCCACATTACAAGAAGCTCCTTATCAGAAGTATCAGCATGAGACCGTATACCCATATTATGGGGTTTTATAATCATCATATATCGCAAGCCCACCTGAAAAGCACTTTTGAAGAAGTCTGGGAATTGGAATTTGAAGAATTGAATAGAACCTGTTTGAATAGATTTCGAGGACAGAATGATGTGAGCCAATACCTATTCAGGTATTGGAATTTGTGCAAAGGGCGTTTTTATCCGAAATATCCGATTGGAAGATATGTAAACATGACGGAAGATGTGTATACCATTACAGAAATGATCAAAAGCAAAAAGAATAAAGTGCTGACTATCAATGATTCAGATAGTTTGGACAATGCAGAAGAACTACAGGAAGCAATATCAGAGGCGTTAAAGGAACTATATCCACATAAGTCGAATTTTGAAAAATGATGATACCAGCCTAGTGTATAAAAACGGTTTTTATTTGGTGTGCGTTTATAAGTTCATGTAGATGTGAGGTGATAATTAGCTTGTCACAGAAGATATCGTTAAACTTGTACAAGATAGGGTGCTTTCTGCTGATTATTTCTATGTTTACGGTTGGGACTCTTTCTTCATATACCATGTCGTGGAAATATACGATAGCGTTGATTCTTGTAGGTGCTATAGTGGGGAACATAAAGAATTTAGGCAAGCTGGTGTTTACAAAAATCACTTTCGCATGGAGCATAGTGGTAGTCGTATGCTTTCTCAGTTCTGTCCACACCAAGGGTTCTCGAGATTTTATCTTCTATTTATTGACAGGAATGATTATCATTTCCAGCAGAACTATTCCATACAGACAGTTATATAAATGCTTTTGGTTGTTGGTAGCAGGCGCAGTATTAGTTGCAATTGGCATTTTCATTCAGCATTTTTTCCCGGGTGTTTATGATAAGGCAATCTTTCCAATGTTTCAGTCAGAATATCGTTCAGCGGTGCTGAGACAGTATTATGCACATAGAATGTGTACCGGTTTTAATTCCGAAGCGTCAGTCAGCGCTCAGTTTATGATCGTTGGTATGATTAGTTTGTATTGTGTTTATCCAAACTTGGCAAAGCGAAAAAGAAAGTATGTTTGGATTCTGGGCCTTGTTTTTTTTGCAGGGATTATTCTAACCGGGAAACGGAGTTCCTTGTTATTCACGATGGCGTCTTTCCTATACACATTACTTATATCTACAAAGAAAAGCGAAAGATTTACAAGGATTCTCAGGATACTGGTAGTCGGAACTCTCATTGCCATAGTCGCTTACTTTGCCTTACCGGGGATTGCTGCGAGATCAAGTTCGCGGAATACTCTGGTTAGATTGATGGAATCTGTCCAAGGAGGCGATGTCACAAACGGACGGCTAGAAATCTGGAGAAATGCCATCACTGCGTTCAAGGAAAGCCCTATTCTGGGAAAAGGATGGGGATGGTTTGGAAGCGTTTATGGGTTTGGCGCGCACAATATTTATATCCAGTTATTATGTGAATGCGGAGTAGTTGGCGCTGTTATAGTTATTCCGGTTTTGTTTTGGCTCTTTTTTTGCAGTCAAAATAAGATGGAATCATCAACAAGAAAGAATAATAAAGAGCAGATAGCTTTGAGTAAGTTCTGCCTTTTTACGCAAACGTATATATTGCTTTATGGTTTTACGGGAAATCCCATTTATAACTATAGCTTTTTCCTCTGGTACGCTTTTTCTCTGTGCATACTTAACAACAGCTATCAGAGAAATTTTAGTCTCTATTCGTAAGGAAGCTGAATAATGAGAATTGCCATTATTACTTTTCATAACACTCTTAATTTCGGCGCAACACTTCAGTGCACTGCGCTCAATCGTGTTTTATCTCAGATGGGACATGAGGTGTGCGTTATCAATTATCTGCCATGGTATGTGCTTGAAAAGAAGAGCGCATTTAAAGAGATAAAAAGCATTCGTTCATCCGCAAATAAGATCAAAGCATTGATTAAAGGGATGATGTACTTAACGTATGCAAATAAAGTAATAAAAAAGAATCGAAAATACGAATCCTTTATTAATTCAAATATCGTGCTCACGCGCAAGTATTCCAACGTAGGGGAGTTAAGAACGAATCCTCCACCAGCAGATTTGTTCATTTGCGGAAGCGATCAGATTTGGAATCCCGCTCTAACTGGGAATAAACTTGACAAAGCATTCTTTCTGGACTTTACAGACAAACCGAAGGTTTCCTACGGTGCGAGTGTCGGAGAGTTGGACATAGAAAGTCAAAAAGAAGAATTGCATAATCTCCTTTGTGATTATCAAAGGATTTCCGTTCGGGAGCAAACAACAGCAGCAAGGCTTTCGGCTGCGTTGAATCTTGATGTTACGACCGTTTTGGACTGTACATTACTACTCAACAAAGAGGAATACTATCGTTTTGAAGCTGATTATCCAATCAGTGAAGCCTACTTGCTTCTTTATAATGTGCAGAATTCACCCACGGCGGTTTCCATTGCAAGAAGAATCGCCAGGGAAAAGGGACTTGGAATCGTTGATATTTCCCCGAATCCGTTCGCAAAGTTGAAAGGAGCCCGAAAAATAATAGACATTGGGCCGGGTGAATTCTTGACGCTGTTTCACAATGCAGAATTTGTAGTGACAAATTCGTTTCATGGTACTGTGTTTTCAATTATATATGAAAGACAGTTTATTGTCATTCCTCACAGTACAAGAGCTTCCAGGGTAACTGATCTTTTGGAAACGCTGGAACTAACCGATAGAATTGCACTGGAACCAGGATATGTTGAAGTTGCACCGGTTGACTATGGCCGTGTGAATAGAAAATTAAATGTGGCACGAGCAAATAGTTTTAGATTCTTATCGTCCGCTACAGGGCAAAATCCCGTCGAATCTTTTTAAGAGGATAAACGAAGTACCGTTGTTTTTAATGAGTCGAACGAGACAATACATAGCATTCCGGTGCTTTTTGCCCAACGAGTGTACTGTTGCGCTTGTGGTGCATGCTGCAATATTTGTCCGCAGTCAGCAATAGAAATGCGCAGAGATTCCAAAGGTTTCTTATATCCTTTCTTAAACAATGATAAATGTGTTAGATGCCATTTATGTGTCAGTGTGTGTCAGTTTAAAAAAGATATAGCTTTTACAGTAAATTAGAAATTAACTATTTGAAAACTATATGAATCGATGAATATACGGGCATGGTATTGCGATTAGTTTTGCCGGAGACTATTTGCATTTGTAATATGTGTGCCCAGGAATCGGGGAGCAAAACTGTGCCTTATGATAGTTTGGGGAAGCATGGGCAAGAAAACCGGTCGTTTGGAGGCATATGAATTGAAAGATGTGATTGTGCTTGCAAAGAGTTACATCATTACACTTGGAGTGGCACGTTCTCTTGGTGAAGCGGGTTACGGGGTCAAAGTGTTGGCGCTGAATCAGAACACGGGTTTGATTTCCGGTAAATCCAAGTATGTCAAAGAGGTTTGCAAGGCAAGAGATAACTTTGAAGAGATTTGGTGTGCTTTAGAGGAACTGCGTGGACACGAAGAGCGTATTTTGGTGATACCGCTGGAGGATATTACCTGCAGAATGCTGGACGAACATGCTAAGCAGTTACAGGAGCACTATGAGATCCCCACATTAGGTATCAGGAACGGGGGGATCACAGAGTTTATGGATAAAACCACACAGAAACGAGCCGCTCAGCAATGTGGCCTGCTTGTTGCGTCAGGAAAAGCCTATTCAACGGATGATGAGGGAATCGAACAAGCGGTTAAGGAAGTGTTGTTTCCGTGTTTTCAGAAACCTCTGGCAAGCAGCAATAGTATCAGTGGCAGTAAAGAGTGTTTCGCTAAATGCACCAATCGTGAGGAATTGCAGAGCGCAATGAAGAAGGCCAGAAATCAGGCGTGTGGGATGGTGCTACTAGAAGCATTTTTGCCGATTGAAAAAGAACTGACCGCATACGGTGTAGCGAAAAACGGGCAAGTATATCTACCGGCATGTATGGAGGCCTTTCGGTTGAATAAGGGTGTAGCTGCGGAGGGCATCGTGAAATCCGCAAAATGCTTAGGAGAGACAAAGAGAAAGCTTGAAGAATTTGTTAGTAACACAGGACTCACCGGACTGTTTTGTATTGATTTGATCCAGAGCGACGGAAAGCTTTATTTTTCAGAGATCAATTTACGTGGTGGTGGCTCAGGATATGCAATCACTCTTGCTGGCGCTAATCTTCCGGGTGCACTGGCTGATATGGTGTACAACCATTCTGCAGAAGGACCGGAGGATATTCAAAGAGAAGTGCGTTTTTTGAATGAGTTCATTGAATTGGCAGCTTTCAGAGACGGCAATGTTTCTTGGAAGGAATACAAATCACACATGGCAGGGCAACAGGAACGGTTTGTTGAGAATAAGCTTGACCCAAAACCGTGGAGAACGTATCGGATACGTGTAGAAGGAAAGAGTATCATTTGGCGATTCCTGCGGTTGCGTTAAGTAGCGTAGAAATCGGAGATAAACAAATAGAATGCTACCTAGCCTCGACGTCGCTTTGCTGAGGACGGTCGAAGAAAACAGGGGAACTAATCCTTCCTTAGGTTTCCTGTTAAAAACAGTATTGCTGAACGGGGAAGTATAATGAATAATGTTATCATAATAGGAACGAACTACTCCAGTACGCTTGGCTTGGCACGGTCGCTCGGAGAGGCGGGCTATGGCGTGCGTCTTTTAGCGCTGACAAAGGGAACCGCCCAAATAGTTGGGCGGAGTAAATATGTAAACAAGACTCTGCAAGTAGAATTCAACTTTTTCGAGGAAGACTCTGCAGAGGAAGAAATGCGTGCGCTGGAAGAGTTGCGGGGAGACGATGAGAAGATTTTGATTATTCCGTGTCGCGATATAACCTGCATGATGCTGGAGAAGCATTGGGACAGGCTTTCAGAACACTTTTATTTTCCCAATATCAGTGGGGTACCTGGTGAGCTGAATCGCTTTTCCAATAAGGCTGTTCAAAAAGAATTAGCTGAGAAATGTGGTCTGAAAACAGCGGGGGGAGGAACGTATTCCACCGATGAAGCAGGCATCAATAGGGCGACTCAGGAGGTCAGCTTCCCCTGTTTTATGAAGCCGCTCTCTAGCTCGTGGACCTTGTCGGAAAAGAAGTTTGTCACCATGTGCAGCAACGCAGAAGAGTTGCGGGCATGGATGGGCAAAGCAAAGAAAGACGGAGCTTGCGAACAGGTGCTTTTGGAAAGATATCTGAAAATTGACCAAGAGTTATCAGCATATGGGGTGGCTGCGAATGGTCAGGTTTGGCTGCCTGCTGTGGTACGTGTCATACGCAATGGGCTGGGAACGCATGTTGGCGTTGCTGCCGAAGGAGAGGTAATGTCTTCGGACGTCTTAGGCGAATCCCGGGAGAGAATCGTAGAGTTTGTCCAGAAAAGCGGACTGACCGGACTGTTCTGTGTAGATTTGGCACAGTGCGACGGAGAGTTGTATTTTTTTGAAATGAACCTTCGCATGGGAGGGTCCTGCTATGGCGTAACTATGGCCGGTGCAAACCTTCCCGGTGCGCTGGCTGATGCAGTCTATCATAACAAGGCATTGGTTGCTACCAACGGAATTCGAGAAAATGTTCAATTTCTCAGTGAACTCATTGAAATAGATAACTACCAGATGGGGCTGATTTCACACAGTACACTATGGCAACATTTAAAAGGAGGACAACGTCGCTTCATAAAAAGCGATGAGGATCCAAAGCCTTGGAGAAAGTGGATTATTCGCAGCATAAGAGGTGTGCTGGCCCGTAGGGCAAAAGGGCTGATAAAACGGAAATGATGGTTTTCCCGAGAGAAGGATGGGTATGTAATCGCTCTGAAAGAACACTGAAGGGCCTTTTAAACCATTAGGCGTGTCGGATCGTTTCGACAAAGGTAACGCCTCAAGAACAGCAAAGTATTCTTCTGAGGAGGTTCATGACACTGAACGATATTACGATCATGGAGAAGCCGGACTGGATATCCTTCGATGATATCCATGAATTGCTGTATATCGCACACGCTGAAAACCGTGAGAAGCGGGGCTTCCACGTGCAGACGACGGAGATGAAAGGTGCGGAGCTGGAGGCGCATATTGGTTCGACCGGGAAGTGTTTTGTTGCCTTGGATGGAGAAAAGCTGGTTGGAACTGCATCCTATCGTATCATTGATAGTAACTATTGGTGCGTCAAAAGCCTGGTTGCTGATCGGATACTGGTCGCGGTCCATCCTGATTATCAAGGAAAACACATTGCTTCTTTTTTGGGGCGTGCGGTTGAAAAGTCAGTAATTGAGAATGGAATTCATTACATTGTATCTACGACGGCAGAGGCAAATAAACCCATGAGGAACGCCTGCCGAAAAGAGGGTTTTCGTTACATAGATTTTAAGGTCCCGCATTCTGATCATTACAATGTTGTAATGTTGAAATGGCTGATCGATTGCCCTTATCCACGATGGCGTACTTATGCTCATTTTGCGTATACACGGTTTCGGAAAAAGCTCAAATACAAACCGGGAAGAATCAAGCGCTTTGGTAAGTAACGGACATACGCAACTGCGGAAAGGATTCACAGTCGGGCAAAACTGGCGGTCTTTGTTCGGAGGATAATGATGGAAAGAAGAATGGTGATCGGCGGCGATGTTTTTCCCCAACAAGCAGAGGTTCACTTGTTTGCGGAAGGAAAAATCGAACAGCTATTTTCACAAGAGGTCATAGAACTATTCCAAAGCGCTGGTTTTTCAATCTGCAACCTGGAAGGCGCATTGACAAACTGCGATGTGAAGCGCCCCAAATGCGGACCGAACTTCAAAGCGCCTCCGGAAACTGTCCTGGCCCTAAAAAAGCTGGGGGTCGATTGTGTTTCGCTTGCGAACAACCACGTAACAGATTATGGATCACGTGGTTTTAAGGATACGATCGACTGCCTTAAAGAAAATGATATCGGCTATTTCGGGGGTGGAGAGAATCTTCACTCGATAATCCCATATTTTCGAAAAGAACTCTGGGGAAAGAGGTTTGTTTTTTACGCCGTAGCGGAGACAGTGTTCAACATACCCACAGACGATGATGCTGGCGCCAATCTATATGATGAATACCGGGTTTGCAATGAGCTGAAAGCCTTGCGGGATCAATGCGATTACTTGATCGTATTGTATCACGGAGGAGTGGAATACTTCCAATATCCGACCCCATGGGTGCGGACGCGGTTTCACAGAATGGCAGATAGCGGAGCGGATTGTGTGATTGCCCAACACACGCATTGTATCGTTGCTGAAGAATACTATAACGGCGCCTATCTGCTTTATGGGCAAGGGAATTTCTATTTGCGTCAGCCAACGAATTCATCGATAACAAGATACGGCCTTTTGTTAGAATTGAGCCTCTCAGATGGAAGTCTCCAGGTGAAGCGCCACTTGGTACATCTGGATGGCGATATGGTAGTTTATCCTGCGCAGGACCTGTCTGGATTTCTCGAACGAAGCAGACGCCTTACTGAAGGGGATTTGTTTGAAAAGGAGTTTTCGGAGTATTGTCAAGGGTGGTTCGTAAAATGGCTTATGGAGTTTCGTGGACTGCGCTTTAAGGATCGACTTTTGAGAAAACTGATGTCGGCGGACAAGTTTTATCAATATCTCAGAAACAGCTATTCCGATCACACGGTTCTTCGGATGCTGGAGCATGTGCGTGGAGAAGAAGACGTTGAAGTGATGCAAAGAGGCTTTGAAGACTTTTTCCGTACACGAAAATAATAGAAATAGTTCATGGAGGACCAAACATGGGAAAGAAATCGTTTGGGGAGCGGTGTGTCCGGAAATATGGTTCAGGTCTGCGTAGATTGCAGAAGTGGGTTTCCTTTCAACAGGATGCCTATCGTTTCAGCTTCCATACCTCTGATGTCAAAGCCCGCGTAAAACGGATCGGCGGTGGTTACCGGGGAAGTGACGCTGAATGGCGCAAGGTGGAGCAGTATTGGCAACGCTTCGGGATAAAGCCAAAGCGTGATTGGTATGCGCTTTATTGCGACGGAAGCGACGCCTATGACCCGCGTTATATTCCCGATCCGATCTGGTTTCGGGATATAGTCCCATATTTCAACAACACATCCATGAGTCCGGCCTATGCGGACAAGGCAATCTACAATCGCCTTTTACCCGATGTGAAGAAGCCGGAGACCATCGTCAAGAGGACGGCGGGTCACTATTTTAATGGGGACGGTGAGCAGCCGATTTCTCACGAAGAAGCTGTGCGAATTTGTGAGGGCGAGGAGCACTTGATCATCAAGCCGTCAGGCGGCACAAAAGGCGCTGGTATTTTGTTTTATGACCGTGACGAGGAAAACAGCCTGCGCATTCCCGCGATTTTCGACGCCATGAGCAGCGGATTTGTCGTACAGCGCATCGTGAAGCAGCATCCGGATCTGGCGCGACTGAACCCAGAATCCTTGAATACTGTACGGGTGATATCCTTCCATTTCAAAGGTGCGGTACATATCCTGTCTGCTCAGCTTAGGATAGGTGGCGTTGGTTCACGAGTCGATAACTATTCTGCCGGCGGTAATGCAGTTGCAGTAAAACCTAACGGTTGGTTATATGAGAAGTCAGTTAACCACGATATGGAGTGGGTAGAAGTTGCGCCTAATGGAATCAAACTTAAAGAAGTGAAAGTTCCCAATTACCAAAGGATTGTGGATACTATTAAAAGACTGCATTGCAACCTGCCATACTTCAATATTATCGGGTGGGATTTTGCCGTAGATGAAGATGGGACGCCTATTATGATCGAGTACAATACAAAACCAGGCCAAAACCAGATCGGCGGCAGAGAACCCACCTTCGGCGATTTGACGGATGAAGTGCTGGAAGATGTTTTTATCAAGAAAACCTTGAAAAACGCATTTAAAAGATGATCCAGAATGCGAATTGAACAAACAGACAGGAGGCGTTCGAAATGAAAACGATCGGATTTCCGATTAGTCCGAAAGAGAACGAGAATCGCCGTGCGATTGTCCCCCGCGATATTTTGAAGCTGACGCACCCTGAATCGGTTTGGGTTGAGTCGGGGTTCGGTGACGTTCTGGGTATATCGGATGATGAGTATAGAGCGGCTGGATGCAGGGTGGCTGCTAAAGAAGAAACGCTTCGGGCCGATATTATATGCGATCCTAAAATAGGGGACGCCAATTATCTCTCTGATCTGCAAAAGGGCCAGATCATCTTCGGTTGGGTCCATGCTACACAGAACCGAGATATTACGGATGCGATCATCAACAGCGGACTTACGGCGTATGGCTGGGAAAAAATGTTCGAGAATGGGCGGCATGTATTCTGGTTTAACAATGAACTCGCCGGTGAAGCCGCCGTTCTCAATGCGTTTCAATGCTATGGAGAGCTCCCTTTTGGCTTGAATGTTGCAGTGATTGGAAACGGTAATACCGCCAGAGGTGCTGTACGGGTTCTTAATATGCTTGGCGCTCGCGTGATGCAGTATAATCGACGCATGGAAGCCCTGCTGCGGGAGGAGATCGGGAATTATGATGTGATCGTGAACTGTATCCTGTGGGATGTGAAACGGAATGATCATGTGATTTACCGGGATGATCTGAAACGCATGAAGAAGAACGCGATGATCATCGACGTCAGCTGTGATCGTCACGGCGGTATTGAAACCTGTATTCCGACAACGATCGAAAAGCCAACGTATATCGTCGATGGGATCCTCCACTATGCAGTGGACCATACCCCGTCATTTTTCTATAAGACTTTTTCTTACCAGAATTCCGAAGTCATTACGCCATATGTGGAACAACTCATGTCTGGAAACCTAGGAAAAACCCTCAATGACTGCCTTCTTATCAGAGATGGGGTCATTGTTGATCAAGAAATTATAGATTTTCAGAAGAGGTAAGCTGTCGAAATGGGTGGTGAGCGCAACATCATGAGAAGAATCGCGTCTGGAATTACAATATCCCGCCTGTAATAATCCCGTCGCTCAAATGGTGATCTGGGATTACTCGATAAAATCAAGTCGCTTCAGCTGGATTCCGTGATCCTTGGGTGCACCCACTATCTGCTCTTATTTGAGGGGGTAGGCGGAGTTGTGCCGAAAACCGATGTTTTTGAAACTGGCAGGGAAGCGTTCGACGCTATGCCCGAAGTAATAAAGAAAACCGGATTAATTGCGAGTCTAGCGAAAGTCGGCGAACATCACTGCGCAGTATCCGAGCGAACAGATTCCTTCAGTGAGACCTGTGAGCTGTTTCTGGGAGAAGCATTGGCGGGCCCTATTGAAATAATCCGATTTGATTAATCTGCTATCGGCGCTGGGTGGACAAAACCCTGGGATTTATAGGTGACATCATGGCAGGAAAGTCAAGAGTAAAAAACTCATTTCTGAATCTGATAACCGGATTTGGAGGTCAAGTTCTCACAATGGTTCTCAATTTCGTTGTGAGGACCGTCTTTATCTATACCCTGGGAAAGCAGTATCTCGGGATCAACGGACTGTTTTCCGATATCCTCTCCATGCTCTCCCTGGCCAATCTCGGTATCGGAACGGCCATCGTCTATCGTTTGTATGCGCCTCTTGCACACCGTGATTTGCACCGGGTCAGAGTCCTGGTCAAGTTTTATAAGCTGGCATATAAGCTGATCGGATGCGTCATCTTTGGATTGGGCTTGTTGGTCATCCCTTTCCTGCCGGTCCTGATCAAGGACTATGCCACGCTGGCGGATCGGGGCATCCATGGAGTGCAGGTTTTTATCCTGTTTTTGATAAACAGCGCTGCGTCCTACTGGTTTTTGGCCTATCGTACTTCTGTCATCAACGCAAATCAGGAGCGCTACCTGGTCCAGATTTTCAATGTGATCGCCCACGTTTTGACCTGCATTGCAAAGATACTGATCCTGGTTTTGATCAGAGACTTTATGGTTTATACGGCGGTGGGGATCGGGATCGGCATCGCTGTCAGCCTGGTGCGGGGCGTTTACGCGAAAAGGCTGCATCCAGAGTTTTTCGGGAAGGAGCAGGACAGCTTAAGCAAACAGGAAATCACCGAGATGCTGAAGGACTGCGGTGCGCTGTTAATTTTTAATATAAATGGTGTTGTAATCAAAGCAAGTGATAATATGGTCTTGAGCGCGTTCATCGGTTTGGAGACCGTGGGTTTATATTCCAACTATTTGCTGTTCTACCACACTTGTATCTCGGTTTTCTCACAGATCCTGACTTCCTTCAAAGCCAGCCTCGGTAACCTGTATGCGACTGCAGCGGCAGCGACGCGCTTTCGTTTCTTTAAAATCTCCAGTTTTCTTATGGCCGTCGTATTTGGTACTGCTGCCGTTGGAGTTGCGGTCTGCTCCAATGAGTTGATCATGGTGTGGATCGGAAGCGACTACGTGATACCCCAACCATTGTCAATCCTGTTCGGAATCGAATTATATTTTGTCGGAGTTCTTAACAGCCTGGGGCAGATGAGACACGTGAGCGGCATTTTCCGGCAGATGTGGTTCCGTCCGATCCTTTCTATGATCGTAAATATCGTCGTTTCGATCGTCTTGGCCCAGGTGTGGGGGGTTTGCGGCGTAACGGTGGGAACGATCGCAACCTACGTTCTCACGAACTATTTGTTCGATCCCCATCTTATTTACAAGTATACGTTTGAAGGCTATAAACCAGTGTCGGACTACTATGTGCGGAGCTTGACCTATCTGGCGATCCTGACGGCGATTTGTGCCGTCGATATGCTGATCTGCTCCCACTTTTTCGTCGGCCACGGCTGGTTCTCGGTCATTGTGCATGTGATCATCACGGGCGCTTCCGTTCCGGCGGTGTTTGCGGCTTTGTTCTGGAAAACGGATGAGTGCAAGTATTTGGTGAAGCTGTCCAGTGGGATTCTGACAAAGGCCAAGAAGAAGCTGATCCGATAACACAAACCTTCATTGCTTGCTTAAGAGGTTGCCTCAATGACAAAAAACCACGAACGGCCTGTATCCGCACTCAACAAGGTCATCCTGGCGTTTCTGGAATATGCTTTTGTATTCACGGTCATCATCGAATGCAATTCCCTGTTCCATTATTCCGAAAACTATCGCCAGACTTCCATGGAAGTCGTGGTGACGGTTTTTGCAATCCTTTTGGCCGGGATACTGGCTGTCATATTTGGTCGGAAGAACAGAGACAAGCTTCGGCAGGAACTGAAAGAGACCTGGCCCGTCTGGTCGGCGCTGCTGCTCTGCATCTTTGCATTCCTGGTGCTGAATGTCCTTCGGAGCGGCGCTGAGAATGCGCTGCGGAAGTACACACTTTCCTTTATCCTGTTTTTGCCGGTCGCCTGTTTGCTTTTCCGCAGTTATCGGCTGGATGGGAAGCCGCATTCGCTGTTTTTCAGGTATTCCGACGTAATGCTCGTAATTGCGATCTGCAATCTGATCGTCTTTGCCGCAGCGACCTTTCAGCCGGGTATTGTACAGGCGCAGCGACTTGTTAGCCGCTGGTCAAATCAGGGATATTTCAAAGACTTCATTAACTATCTGAACGTCTGCTGCTTCTGGACAAGCCAGAACCGCACGGTCGGCGGGATCACCTTCTACCGAAGTATCGCATTTTTCACGGAACCGGTCATCTACAGCATCCCCCTCATCACCGCGCTGTTCACCGAAATGTTCCTTCGCCAGAAGGAAGAACGCCGCATCTGGAAATGGCTGGTACTCCTGGCCGCGGTCCTGGCTTCCCAGTCCACCCTGGGGATGCTGCTGGCTGCCGGAGGCGTCGGGATCAAGCTGATCGAAGGCGTCATGCCGAAGCGGCGCTGGCTGATGGTTTTTCCGGCGCTGATCCTGGTCGCAGCCGCCGTTTTCCTGTTGCTCCGTCAAAAGGAAGAGGTTGACGTGAGTTCCACGGCAACGCACATCCGCCATTATATCACCGCTTTCAAAACCTTCCTGGAGCACCCGCTGATCGGCTGCGGATATTTCCGGGAGGACCTGATCCTCCTCCATGACGCAAGCAAGACCAACAAGGGCCTCAGCAACTCTGTCGCCGTCGTTCTGGCGGAGGGCGGGATCTTCCTCGGCCTGATGTGCATGCTGCCCTTCTTCCTCGGCCTGGCGCAGATATTCTCCAAAAACAACAAGCGGGTCGCCCTCTGGACCCTGGGCCCGCTTGGGCTTTACTGCGTGACCGTTTTCCATTTCCACCTACTTCTGATGCTGTTCATCGCTTTCGGCTACTCCATGCTGGAAATCGCGCCGTCGGGCAGCAAGGGAAAGAGAAGGCTGAAGCTGGCGGACGAAGAAATCCCGCCCGAGCCGCAGGGAACGCTCACAGCGTCGTCGCGCGCCGTGAGGATCATTGCCGTCCTTCTGGGCTGCGTCATGGCGGCGGCGCTGTTTTTCAGCGGCACCGTCTGGCAGAAGCTTTCCGATTGGATGGAGCTGCACCAGCTCTATCTTGGGCAGTCCTCCTGGAAGGCCTATTACTTCTCCCTGTTCCTGATCCTGGCCGTGCTGGTGATCCGGCAGGCTTTCCGCCTCTGGACAAAAAGGGAGGAGGGACGATGGGCCGCGGAAACGATCTGGTTCCTGGTTTACAGTGCTCTGTATGCCGCCGTCTATCCCATAGCCTTTTCTGCAGCCAGTACCGCGCTGGAAAACGTGCTGCCCTTTGGGGATTTCACGGAGACCACCGCGCTGGCCGGGCTGTACTTCGGCGGCATTGCCGTCGGATGGCTGCTGCTTGCCCTTCTGCGAAAGAGCAAAAAAGGCTTTGCTGCCGGGCTTGCGGCGGCGGTTGTGCTTGTCGGCGGCGTCGTTTTCGGGTCCCGCTGGTATCTTTCCCGCTTCACCGTTCCGGCGGACGAGATTGCGCCGGTCATCCGGGAAGCGTCCGCCGCAGCGGAAGGAAAGATCTATGCCAATGAACGGCAGACGGCGATGAAGCGCGCGCTGCCGGAGCTGGCCTGCGCTCCGGCCAGAGACGGGGCATTTGCAGCGTTGGAGAACGCCTCCGTCGTGACGGTGCATGAACGGAATCTGCGCGACCTGCTTGCCGCGGGCTTCCAGGTCACGGAGCTAAGCCCGGATTATGTGCTGTATTCCAATGACAATGCGGTGATCGAAAAGCTGCAGAGCGAAGGATATACCTTCTCCAAATACTATCCCTTCCCCATGGCGGTGGACAATGAAGCTGCGATCATCCTCAAGAGCGGCAACTGCACCCTGACCGCAGAGCTGCGGAAAGAGCCGGAGACGGAAGCTCCCCATGAGGTCGTGGGCAATCTCCTGATCACCTCCTATTACGGGACGAAGCGGGTCAAAAAACAGGCGGTTTATGCGGACGACTTCGATGCCGAGGGCTGCGCCATGATCAAGGTCGCCTTCAACGCCGGAAAATGGGAGGGCATGGAGTACCGATTTGTCCCGGAAGAAGGCTTTGAGCTGCTCTCTGAGACGCTCACCCTGGCGGAAACACCGAAGTACCTCACGGACGTCACCTATGACGGCAGATTCCTTCCCATCCGGGAGGCATATTTCAAGCCCACCGGCGAACCCCATTACCTGTCCCAGGGCTACGCCGCGACGAGCCGGGAATACGACCGGGCGGGACGCCTGATCCGGCAGAACTACTATGACGAGGAAGGCGCGCCGGTGGTCATCAAATCCGGCTATGCCAGCTTTACCAGGGCCTATAACCGGCAGGGCCGCCTGTGGAAGGAAGCCTATTACGACGAGAATGGCGAGCTCTGCCTGCTGGAAAAGGGCTACGCTTCCTATGAGAAGGAATTCGACCGAAAGGGCAACGTCCTCGTCCAGCGCTATATCGGAGTGGACGGCCGGCGGATCCTGCTTCCCGGCGGCTATGCGGAGTTCCGAAGCGTCTACAACCGGGACCGGCAGCTTCTGGAGCGGCGCTACTACGACGAGAACGGCGAAAGCATCCTGCTGCCCAACGGCTACTGGATGGAGAAACGGGAATACGACGAAGCGGGGAATGTCAGCGTCCAGCGTTATTACGACACGGACGGGCAGAGCGTCATCACAGCCATGGGCTATGCGGAGGTCCGCAAGGAATACAATGAAAAGAAGAAGGTCGTTCGCGAGGAATACTATGGCGTCTCCGGAGAACGGATCGCTCTGCCCAACGGTGCGGCTTCCGTGCAGATCGAATATGGGACGAACGGAAAAGAATCTGCACGGCATTATTTCGACCTGAACGGCACGGAGTTCACGCCGGAATCGTGAATCAAAAAACAGACCGCCCGGTGTTCAGCCGGGCGGTCAACTGTATCCGCTTCCAATCTCTGCCTTGGATAAAACGGCAGCATTTTCAAAGACTATCCTTGGAAATCACAGATCAAAGGAGACAGAGATATGAAAGCAACCGGCATCGTTCGGCGCATCGACGACCTGGGGCGCGTGGTGATCCCCAAGGAGATCCGCCGGACGCTGCATATCCGGGAGAGTGACCCGCTGGAGATATTCACAAGCAACGACGGCGAGGTCATCTTCAAAAAGTATTCCCCCATGGGGGAGCTGGCAAACTTTGCCGGCCAGCTCTGCGAGACCATGCACAAGACCACCAATCAGATCACGGTCATCACCGACCGGGACAGCATCATTTCCGTGTCCGGCGCGCCCCGGCGCGAACTGAATGAAAAGCGCATCAGCGGCGAGCTCAGCGAGGTCATGGAAGGGCGGCAGGCCTACTGCCGGCAGGAGGGGGACAAGGCTCTGCCCGTGGCGGAGGGGGTCAGCGAATACAGCGTCGCCATCGCGGTGCCCATCCTCTCCGAGGGGGACGTGATGGGCTGCGTGGTCTTCCTGGACGCAGGGGGCGGCGCGCCCACCGGCGAGGTGGAGAACAAGCTGGCCCTCACCGTGGCCGGATTTCTGGGAAAGCAGATGGAATCCTGACGGCGGAGCGCGGGGGAATGACCGGCGTCCGGCCTTCAGCCGAATACCGGAAGGATTCCTCCGGCTCCTCCTTTCCAAACGCAAACGGCGTTTGGGGTACGGGAGATTTGGAGCAAACTGCGTATCGCTTCGTTGCTCCTCCTTTCCAAAACGAGCCCGCTCTGCTGGGCTTCTTTTTGGGAAACGGGGGACGGAAAAGAAAAACTGCCCGCACCGGAAACCACGGTGCGGGCAGTTTTTTCAAGCTCAGACGAGCCCGTTTTCCGCCAACTGCCGGGCGAGCTGTTCCCTTAGGGGGAGAGGCTCGGTTTTCGTGGCCTCCGGCGGCGCATAGGCCATGTCCCGGAAAAGCTGGGAAGTATGAACGCCCTCGGTCAGACCGTCGAAGGCCTCCGCAGCGGCCAACGCCTTTTCCGCGTGTTCCCGCTGTTTTTCCAGCTCTTTCGAGGCCTCCGTTAGCGCAGCATGAGCCCTGGCGAGCGGAGCGCTGAACAGTCCATAGTCCCCTTCCTCAAAGAGAAGCTCCAGAAGCTGCGGCAGCTTCTCCAGGATCGCGCTTCGTTCCCCTTCACGGAGGCCGGGCAGCTCCGCCGAAGCGAAAATCAGCTTTTGCAGGACGTCGGTGAAATCGCTGAGCGCGCACTGCAGATGGTCCCGCAGCTCCTCGCCCTCCAGAATCTCAGCGGCGCAGAGCTCGATGCCGGACCAAACGCTGGGCAGCTGCAGCATCCGCTCCCGCGCCTGCTCCGGCTGCCCCAGATGCTTGCAGCAGAGGGCGTAGGTGCGGATACAGCGGCAGCGCACCTCCAGGTCCTCCGTCATCCGGGAGAGCCGCTCCGCCGCAGTCAGAGCCTCGTTCAAGTATTCCCGCGCCTTGGGTCCCTTCGTTTTTCGCCCCATCAGGTAAGCGTCGTGCATGTGATTGCTCATGGCCCGGCGTTCGTTGGGAAAGCGGGCATAAATGGTGCGGGACAGCTCATAAGCGCCCTCCATATCGCCCCGATGGTGGGCCGTCTGATGGGCTTCCCCGTATTTTGCCAGCAGGGAACGCCGCAGCGGCTCGTCCGCGCCCAGCAGCGCATCCACGCTGACGCCGTAGAAGGACGCCAGCCGGGGCAGAAAGCTGATATCCGGCCAGGTGATGCCGGTCTCCCAGCGGCTGACGGACTGCTTGGAGACGTCCAGCAGCTCCGCCGCCTGCTCCTGGGTCAGCCCCTTTCCGGTTCGCAGCGCCCGCAGATTCGCGCCGAAATCATATTCCATATTGCGTTCCTCCAAAATCAGAGTACCGTGGCCACGATCCGGTTACAGTATAGGGCAGGGAAGAGAAGGACGCAAGTACGCAGGCTGCGAGCGAAGTACCGCAAACAGAGACTGCCCGGACAAACGGAGAGCAAAAAAAACACCCGGCCCAACGGACCGGGTGGAAGCGCGCTAAACAGAGTATATCACCAGCAGCACCGCCGCCAGCAGGAGGTAGACGCCCCCCGCCAGCAGTACGCCGCCGGGTTTGGCGGGGCTAGCGTGCCTGCGGGCCTTGTAATCGGCGTAGCTTTCCCGCCGCCGCTCCTCCGACATATGGAAGATGCCGGACCAGTGGAGGTTCAGCACAAGGCTGATGCCGTAGCCGAAAATATCGAAGATGCCTTCTCCCGCCGCCAGTATGAGACAGCCGGCACCGCCCACCAGCACCCCAGCCACGAAACAGCCGTCGCAGGCCAGACGGACCGGCGAGCTATCGGAGGCGCGATTCAGAAGGACGACAGCCAGGGCGATGACCGCGCCTGCGCCAAGGGCGATGAAGAAGGACTTGCGCCGCAATAGCTGCATCATGCCTTCAGCTGCTGCTGATAGCGCGCCAGCTCCTCGTCGTTGCACATGACAAAGTGGTCGGGCTTTACCTCCCGGAAGCTAGGTTGCTGCCGGGAGTAGTCGTGCTCTGTCAGGGGATTGTAGACGATGCGCTTGCGGTTCTTCTCATAGAGAGGGTCCGGCAGGGGAATGGCGGAGAGCAGGCTGCGGGTATAGGGATGCAAGGGATTGCGAAACAGCTCGTCGGAGGAGGCCAGTTCCACCAGCTGGCCGAAATACATGACGCCGATGCGGTCGGAAAAATACTTGACTACGCTCAGGTCATGGGCGATGAACATAATGGTCAGCCCGAATTTCCGGCGCAGGTCGTTCAGCAGGTTGATGACCTGGGCCTGGATGGACACGTCCAGGGCGGAAACAGGCTCGTCGGCGATGATGAGGTCCGGGTTCATGATGATAGCCCGGGCCACGCCGATGCGCTGCCGCTGGCCGCCGGAAAACTCATGGGGATAGCGGGAAGCATGCTCCCGCACCAGGCCCACCAGCTCCAGCATCTCATAGACCTTCTCGTCGATGACCTTCTGATCCTTCTCCCCCTGGATGATGAGGCCCTCGGCGATGATCTCCCGCACAGTCATGCGGGGATTCAGGGAGGCGACGGGGTCCTGGAAGATCATCTGGATACGGGTCACCAGGCGGGTGCGTCGGGCTTTGGCCACGGCAGCCTTGTATTCGGCCCGCAGAGCGTCCTTCTCCCCGCTGGGGGCTGCTTCGATCCGGGGCTCATATTCCGCCTTCAGCCGCGCCTCCTCCTGCTCCATATAGATCTTGTCGCAGTTTTTGGAGTCGGCGTCAGCCTCCTTCATGAGCTGCCGGTTCTCTGCAATGATTCTGTCCAGTCTTGCCTTGTCCTCCGTCGTTTTGCCGGAGGCCTTGAATTCCGCTTTGGCGGCCCGGATCGCATCCTGATAGCGCCGCTTCCCGGCGGAGATGCGGATGCCTTTGAAGATCACGTCGCCGGAGGTGATATCGTAGAGCTTGATGATGGAGCGGCCTGTGGTGGTTTTCCCGCACCCGGATTCTCCCACCAGACCGAAGACCTCGCCCTTCTTGATGTCGAAGCTCACGTGGTCCACAGCCTTCAGCTCACCGAAGTACTGACAGAGGTCCCGGACCTGCAGCAGCGTTTCCCGGTTATCCATTGGACTCCCCCCTCTTGTCCTTCATTCTGGCGATACGGTCCCGCACGGCCTTGGGTACCTCCAGCTTGGGCGCGTCGGGATGGAGCAGCCAGGTGGCCGCATAGTGGGTGTCGCTGATCTTGAACATGGGCGGCTCCCGCTCGAAGTCGATCTGCATGGCGTATTTGTTCCGGGCGGCGAAGGCGTCTCCCTTGGGCGGATAGATCATGTTGGGCGGCGTACCGGGGATGGACTCCAGCTTCTCGTTGGTGTCCAGGTCCGGGATGGAGGAGAGGAGCGCCCAGGTGTAGGGGTGGGCGGGCTCATAGAAGATCTCGGAGGCGGTTCCGTATTCCACGATCTTGCCCGCGTACATGACGGCTACACGGTCGGCCATGTTGGCCACCACGCCCAGGTCGTGGGTGATGAAGATGACCGAGAGCTGCCGCTCCGCCTTCAGCTTGTTGATGAGCTCCAGGATCTGGGCCTGGATGGTCACGTCCAGGGCGGTGGTGGGCTCGTCGCAGATGAGGATATCCGGGTTGGCGGCCAGGGCGATGGCGATGACGATGCGCTGGCGCATGCCGCCGGAGAACTCGAAGGGATACTGGCTATAGCGCTTCCGGGGCTCCGAGATGCCCACTTCCTCCATCAGCCGGATGGCCCGGTCCTTGGCGATGCGCTTGGTGACCTTGGCGACCACACCGGTGGCGTTGTCCTTCAGGTGCCCGATGGCCGCCGCCGTCTCGGCGTCGTAATCCCTGCTGCCCCGGTCGGCCAGCAGCTCCTCATAGTGATCCGCCAGCCGTTCCACCAGATGGGCCAGGTTGTCCTTCACCAGCTCCAGATCCGTGACGGAGGCCTCCGCCACCTTCCAGTCAGGCTCCTTGCCCCTGCGCACCAGGCGGTCGAATTTCCTCTGTTGCCGGTCGTGGACCCGGATGGCTTTGGCGTTTTTTCCGATGGAGCTGAAATAGCGGCCGATCTCACTCTTGAGGCTGGGGCCGAAGGTGTAGCTCAGGCTGTCCTTCGTAAAGGCCAGAGGGTCGATGGCCTCCTGCGCCAGGGCAGCCAGCTCTTTCTGAACTGCGGTGCATTCGCTCTTGACCAGCGTCTCCTTTTGAAAAACGCTCGCCTTTTCCCGCAGCAGGGGGATGGCCTTCTCCATGCCCGCATAGGCCTTTTCCGCGCTGTAGGCAACGCCCTGCCTTGCGTCTGCCGTGAACTCCCGGAGGAAGCTTTCCTCCATATAGTCCCGGAGAGAGCCGTTAAGCTCCTCCACGCTTTTGCCTTCCGGCAGGGGCTTCCCGGAGAACTTCTCATAGTAGCCGATGCAGAAGAAATCCGGCTGGGGCCGTTCTACAGCCGCCTGGAGGATATCCCGCAGGCGCCTCAGATCGGCGATGAGGGCTGCGGCATCGCCGCCCTTCTTCACGCTGCGGCCCTTTGTCTGGAGGCCGGAGGCCAGTCTGCGGACCTCGTCTGCCCCGTCCCTGACCACGTAGGTGTGAATGGATTTCTTCGCCCGGTCGGCGATGCTCTTCGCCCGGTAGGGAATGTCCTTGGCGGCCTTCTTTTCCAGCTCAAAGGCCAGCAGGTCGATATCCTCGACGGCCTCCACGGCGGCCTCATGGGCGTCGTTATAATCCCCCTCCAGCTTGACGTGGCGGAATTCAAAGCTGTCGAAATCCTTGCACATTTTGGAGAAGCGCTCCTTCCGCTGGGGGACCGCCTCTCCGGTGCGCCGGTCGAGGTCTTTCAGGAAGCTGTTGAAATTGCGGCGGCTCTCCTTCTGGCGGGCCTTGCCCTTGAGGATCATGGCCTCCGTCAGCTGCCGCCCGATCTTTACGATGGGGTTGAGACTAGACATGGGGTCCTGGAAGATCATGCTGATCTTATCGCCCCGGATCTTGTGGAAATCCTCCTCCGAAATCTTCAGCAGGTCCGTGCCGTCATAGATGATCTCGCCGGATTCGGTGATGGCGTTATTGGCCTGGATGCCCAGGATGGCCTTGGAGGTGACGGATTTGCCGGAGCCGGATTCCCCCACGATGGCCAGGGTCTCCCCCTTAGCCAGGTCGAAGGAAATGCCCCGCACCGCCTGCACCTTGCCGTTGGTGGTGCGGAAAGATACCCGCAGGTCGCGGACTTGCAGTTTCGTCTCCATATCAGTCCTCTCCTCTCGTGGTGGGGTTGAAGGCGTCCCGCAGGCCGTTGCCGAACAGGTTGAAGGAGATCAGCAGCAGGGAGACGAACAGGGCGGGGTAGAGGATGCCGTGGGGCGCGGTGGTCATGGCCGCCTGACCCTGGCTCATGAGGGTGCCGATGCTGGTGCCGGCGAAATCCGATAGGTTGATGATGCCCAGGTAGGTGAGCTGCGTCTCCGAGCCGATGACGCTGGGAATCACCAGGGCGCAGCGGGTGATGATGGTACCCAGGGAGTTGGGGAAGATGTGCTTGAACATGAGCCGCCGGTCCGAAGCGCCCAGGGTCCGGGCAGCAAGGATGAATTCCTGCCCCTTGAAGCGGTAGAACTGTTTTCGCGTCAGAGAGGCCATGCCGATCCAGCCCGTGAGCACGAAGGCAAAGAGGAAGGAGGGCACCACGCCCACCTTCTGGGCCAGGTGCAGCTGGAAGAGCGTAGTGGCCACCACGAAGGGGATGCCGGAGAGGATATCGGCGATGCGCTCCATGGTCATATCCACCGCGCCGCCGTAGTAGCCTTCGATGGAGCCGTAGATGGCGCCGATGAAGAGATTGATGGCGGAGACGATCACGGCGAAGATGATGGAGAAGCGTGCGCCGATGCCGATGGCGGAGAAGAGGTCCTGGCCCATGGAGTTGGTGCCCAGGATGAACATGGGCTCTCTGCCGTTTACATAGCGGTAATAGTTGTAGTAGCTTACGCGGCACTGTACCGCCCCGGACTTCGCCACGCTGTAGGCATAGCTGCCGTCGTCCCCGGGGATGCGGATGCTGTGGTATTCCGCCCCGGCCTGCTCCGTATTGGTGGAGTAGACGGGCACGAAGTTGCCGTCCTTATCCAGCTTGGCGCCGCCGGTGGAATCCACCTCATACCAGAGGTTGGGGTTGTCGGTGATATTGGAGATATCGGCCGGGTTCACATAGGGGTAGATGACCTGGATGTCGGTTTTGTCCTGCCAGGCCTGGATGCGCTCGAACTCGTCATAGGAGAAGACGCGGTAGACGATGCCGGTCTCGAAATAGCGGTTTGTCTCGATGGTGTAGCTGTAGCTGGCCCTTTCCTTGCCTCGATAGACGGAATAGGTGGTGATGGTGTCCAGGATCTTCAACACCGGGTCCATGCCCGTCTCCTCCGCGATGCCCCGCCAGTAAGCCATGGATTTTTCGTTCTGGCTGGAACGGGTGGTGGCCCCATCGAAGATGCCCCAGTGTTTGGCGGCGATGGCGCTGATATAGGGTCCGTAGCTCTGGTAGACCTTGTCCTTGTCCGCGATCTTATAGGGGGAGATGATGGGGGCGACGATGGCGTAGAGCAGCAGGAACAGGATGATCCAGGCGGCAACCACGCTGGATTTGTTCTTCTTGAAGCGCAGGAAGGCGTCCGCCAGATAGCTGCGGGATTTGGTCTCCAGCTTGGTGTCCCGAAGGCTGGCGTCCATCTGTGTGAAGACGAATTTCTCCTTGGGGATGGCTTCGTATTCCACGTTCATCACATCCTTCCCGCTCATTTCCTCGACCCCATTCTGATCCGCGGATCAATGAATCCGTAGCTGATATCCACCACGATGCCCGCAGCCAGGCCTACCGCCGTATAGAAGCAGGAGTCCAGCATGAAGATGGCGTAGTCCCGGGCGTTGATGGCGTTGAGGTAGAGCTTGCCAACGCCGGGGATGGCGAAGATGCTCTCGATGATGAGGGAGCCGGACATGATGCCGATGAATTCGCCGAAGATGGCGGGCACCACCACCACGGCGCAGTTCTTGAGGGCGTGGCGGATGGTGGCCTGGGCCCTGGTGAGGCCCTTGGTCCTTGCCAGGAGCATGAACTCGCTGGTGAGTACCTCCGTCAGTTCCGCCCGGGTGGTGCGGGTGAAGCTGGCGATGACGCCGAAACTCAGGCTCAGCACCGCCGGGAGCATACTCACGAACATGCTCCAGCTGAACCAGTCCGTGCCCGCCTTCATGAGGAAGGGGAACCAGCCCAGCTTATAGCTCAGCACATATTGGATGACGAAGGCGAAGACGAAGGAGGGCACGGAAATGACGATCATGGTCACCGTGGAGATGGTATAGTCGATCCAGGTGTTTTTCCTTAGGGCCGCCCAGATGCCCAGGGCAATGCCGATGGGGATGCTGAAAAGGATGGAATACAGGTTGGTGAAAATGGTGGCGGGCAGCTTCTGGAGGAAGATATCCGCCACGTTCTGCCCGAAGTACAGCTTGTCGCTGATGCCCCAGTCGAAGCGGGTGAAGATGTCCCGAAGGAAGATGCCGAACTGCACCATGTAAGGTTTGTTGTAACCCTGGGCCTCCCGCCTCGCCTCGATCACCTTGGTGTGGATATCGTTCAGGGGCAGCTCTGCCGGGGGCAGCATCCGCACCAGCACGAAGCACATGCAGGTGATGACCAGCAGGGTGAAGAGCATCAGAATCACACGCTTGACGACATATTTGACCATATACAAACCTCCAGATCAAGGTTTCTTCCGCCTTTTCGCAAAGAAAGCGGGGTCGCCTGGGCTTCCCTTGCGAAAAGGCGGAATGTTGCAGGAGCTTTCGCTCCTGCAACATTCCGCTTCCGCTTCCGTCATGACTTGTAAAGCCTCGCAGAGTTCGCATCCGCAGATGCGAATGAAGTCGGAATCATTTTTCGCGGGGACATGCGCCTCGCGAAAAATACCTCTCGCGGAGCGGACTGTGCGAGCAAAGCGAGTGCGGGTAGCGGAGCGCGATTCTTCTCAAAGAGAAGCCGCTTTTGACGGCTTCTCTTTGAAATGCGAAGCATTAATAGGTCAGCTCGCCGCCCTGAGAAGCGACGTACTCGGCCCATGCAGCGTCGTCGTAGTTATACTTCATGTAGGTGATGCCGCCGCGGCCCATGACGGGGTTCCAGTCCTCCACGACATAGAACACCTGCTTGCTCAGCAAAGCAGCGCCGGCGTCCTGCAGCATGGGGATGTAGTCGTAGGTCATCAGGATGGCGGTCTCGCAGGCGGCCAGGATGTCCAGACGGGTATCCACGTCGGCCATGCCGTCGCCGAAGTTGTAGTCCACGCCGTTCAGGGTGACGACGGCGCCGTTCAGGGCGTCGGACCACTGCTTCAGGTTCATGGTGATGTCCTGACCCTTGACGTTGATGGTCAGGTCCACGGTGGTGGCGTCGAACCAGCCGGCGTCATACTGATAGGAGGGGTTGACATAGAGGTCGGTCAGGCTGTAGGGGTTCATGCGGGAGCCGGACCAGCCACCCAGCACGGTGTCGCTCAGGCCGGACTTGATCTTGTTGGACCAGTCGTTGCCGTAGGGGGCGGACTTGACGAAGGTGATCTTTCCGTCGAAGGGGGTGCCGACGGTGACCTCGGCCATCTTCTCATTGAGGTAGTTGATGGTCTTGGTCATGAAGTCGGAGTCGGAAGACATGGAGTATTCGATGGTGATGGCCTGATCGCAGATGCCGTCGCCGTCGGTATCGGTGATGTAGCCCTTTTCCAGGCCCTGCTGGAAGGCGGAGGCGAAGAGCACCTTGGCGGTCTCGGGATCGTAGCCGGTGATGGAAGCCACCGCGGCGTCCAGATCGCCGCCGTACTTGCTTACGTCCACGCTGTAGAATTCGCAGAGGGCCTTCTTGGCCTGGTCGGTATCGCGGTAGCGGGTGCCGGTCTCGGGATCGTAAACATAGGCGGTGCCGATGATGCCGTAGCCGCCGGAACGGGCGGGAGAGATGGTGGAAGCGAAGAGCTCCTTATCATAGGTCACGGCGATAGCCTTCTTGAAATCCTGCACCGTCAGCATCTCCAGGTCCTGGGCGGACTTGTCGAAGTCGGCGGCGGCCTCGCGGCCCTGGATGGCGTCCAGATAGCCGTTGAGGATCAGGAAGAAGATGGTCTCGGAGGGGGTGAAGTAGACATAGTCGGAGTTGCGGTAGGTGGCGAAATCCTCGGCCTGCAGGCCGTAGCCCATCAGCTCGCCCTTGAGGAACATCAGCTTGCGGGTAGCGGCCTCGGCCACCACTTCGCACTCGATGATGTCGGTCTGATACATGTCGTAGGTCTCCCCGTCCTCGGGGTCGACGTACACATGCTCACCGTCGGCATAGCCGTACCAGTTCTCGTTGCGCTCGAATTTCATGAACTTGTCGGCCTGATACTCGGTCATCTTATAGGGCCCGTAGGAGGAGGTGGTCTCCACGCTGGTGTTGTAGGTGCTGCTCCAGACGCCGTTGGATTCGCTCAGGTTGGCCTCGTACAGGTCTTCCTTCACGATCCAGTTGCCGCTGAGGTTGTATAGCAGATAGAAGCCGGCCAGGCTCTTGCCCAGCACCAGGGTGATCTGGTAGTCGCCGCTCTTGAAGAGGCCCACGTTTCCGTCGTAGTCGATGCGCTCGTAGGCCACGCCGTAGACAAAGTAGTTGGGCAGGTCGGCCTCGGTCTCGCCCCATTCGGGGTTGCCGCAGGTCACGGGGGTGAAAAGGGCCAGGGTCTCGTCATTCAGGGGGATGAGGCCGTTGTCGTCCATCATCTCCACAAGAGCGTCCCAGTTAGTGACGTCGAAGTAGGCGTCGCCGTAGGCGTCCACATAGTCCTTCAGGGTGTCGCCGCCGGTCCAGTCCAGGGCGTAGTTCAGGCCGATGTACATGAGCTCGCCGTTGGGGCCGACGTAGTTGCCGTCTTCGCCCACGGTCAGGTCGTCCATGGTGTAGGCGTTGCCCACGCCGTTGTCGGTGTAGGCGACGTTGCCGCCGTTGGCGTAAGCCTCAGCGCCGGCGATGCAGAAGTCGCCCGCGTAATAGTCGGAAGCCCGGTAGTTCAGCAGGTCGGGATCCAGCAGGCGCTTCATGGAATACACGTAGGTGTCGGCATTGATGGGGGTGCCGTCTTCCCAAGTGGCCTTGGGGTTCAGGTCGATGGTGTAGGCGTAGCCGGAGGTGGCGGATTCGGGGATGCCGAACTGGGGATAGGCAGCCCGGATCTGGGCGGTCACGTCCACGGGCATGCTGGCGGCCATCTCCGGCACGATCACATAGCCGGTGTAGGGGTCCTTGCCCTCCAGGGGGTGCAGCTCATCGTTGTAGATGAAGCCATACAGGCCGACGCGCAGGAAATCAGCGGGATAGGCGTCGTCGGTGGTCTGGTAGGTGTGGGGATTCCAGTTGGTGGCCAGGGTGCTCACGCTGTCCTGATAGGTGTAGGTCACGGGGACAGGCTCGGGGGTGGGTTCCGGCGCCGCCGTCGGCGCGGGGGCCTG
>JAEEGK010000548.1_pt1 | contig 93720 bp, 78 predicted proteins | sample 8958771 | NCBI WGS metagenome assembly JAEEGK01 (sample SAMN16246547, study PRJNA631951) | gut metagenome | biome: gut microbiome; feature: rumen; material: SC-attached | host: Bos | place: Iran: Karaj | collected 2018-10
GTCGAACCCCCAACCGTTTGGTTCGAAGCCAAATACTCTATCCAGTTGAGCTAACGACGCAAACACCATATGTTAACAAAAAAAGCCCGCGATGGCAAGGCTTTCTCTTTGACATAATTCAGATTTAGTTAACAATTTACGTCGCTTAAGAATTTTTACTCTTCATAACCGTACGAGCAATGACGGTAACCAAAAGTAATAATGCCGACAATCCAATCAAAGTATAGGCGATTCGACCGATGACACTGATTTCAGTTCCAAACAACATCATCATTAAGTCCACTCCGAACAAACCGGCAATTAGATAATTTAATCCCCCAATCAATAAAATGACAAAGGCGACAACATCAACAACTTTCATTACGTTTTTCATATTTTTACCCCTGAATATAGATTGTGTCGTTTTAATTTTTTTATACAAAATATTTCATAAACGAATTTTGTCGCGTAAATGTTTATGATAGGTAATGGCAAAACGATGGGCTTCATCACGAATTCGTTGTAAAAGTCGCAAAGCATAACTATGATGCGACAAAACTATCGGCTCATTCTGTGTAGTAGTAAACACTAATTCAAAACGCTTAGCCAAAGAAATATAAGTAATACCGTCCACTTTGGGCACTGCACCTAACTGCCCCTTACCACCATCAATCACAATCACATCGGGATAAGTCCATTCTTGATGTTTTAAACGACGAGTCAAAGTTTCTTGCATTGATAAAAAGTCATTATTACCTAAACCGTGTTTAATGCGAAATCGGCGGTATTGACTTTTATCGGCCACACCATCTACAAAGACTACCATCGACGAAACCACATATTCCCCTGCTGTATGTGAAATATCATAACATTCAATCCGTCGTGGTGTTTTTTGCAAATTTAAAATTTCACCTAATTCACGGCAAGCACCTAACGTAAACGCGTTCGCATCCTCAGCCGTAGTTTGCACTCGCGCCCGTGTGCGTAAGCGATTCACCATTTGCAAAACATTGCGATAAGCAATCGCAAGTTCAAATTGTTGCATTGAACTGGCTTGTTGCATCCGGTTAGTCATTACTTCCACCACTTCATCAAACCGCTTGCCCGATAAAAACTCCACCGCTTTAATCGGGTCATCGTGATAAATACTGCGAATAATATCCATTAAATATTTGACATAAATGCCATTAAAGTAAGGACCATAAATTTGACCTTCACCATTATTGATTCGTATTACCTGAATTTTGCCATCGGTAGTAATTTGGATATACGGAAACTTTTTATCGTCCTTTAATAAAATATTGTATTTAGGTTGGTGTTTATGAATCAGATTGGCTTCCAAAAACAACGCATCATTTTCCGTATTCACCACAAACCATTCCAAATCAGCGATGTGTGCTACCATCGCGGTAACCTTCGCGTCGTGTGCGCCAATAAAATATGAAGATACGCGGTTCTTCAAATTTTTCGCTTTGCCAATATAAATAATTGTACCACTGGTATCTTTCATTACGTATACGCCAGGGTCTTTCGGCAAGGTTTTTAACTTTTCCTTAATATTTATCATTGTCATTTGTCTATAAATAGTATATCCTATTATTTATGAACAACCAACAACCTAAAAAAAAGAAATTTAATTGGTGGTGGCTGGTCATCGGATTGATTGCTGTATTCTTATTAGTCAATCTGACCACCCCGTCTACTAAATTAAAATCAATTAGTTTAACTCAATTACGTCAAGATGCCGCGGTTAAATATGACGAAACCGCTGGTGATTATATTGTTGATACCAGTTTAGAAAATAAAATCTACGGTGTTTACAAAGTGGAAAGTAGTTACTACATAATTTATAATTCCACAATGAATGGTACTAACCAACAACATAACCTGACCGCCAAAGAAATTGAAGCCGTAATGCAAAATCCAGCAAATATCAAAACTTATGCTGATGCAATGGTTTACGATACAACCGGAACAGCCTTACGAATTTTAATGACCAACCCAACTATTATCGTTGATGCTGGTGCTGCCCCAGGTAGTTGGACCGATTGGGTTTTACCAGTAATTTACATCGTAATGTTCTTGGGTGTTATTGTGATTTTATGGCGTAGTATGGCAGGACGTAGCGGCCTAGCTAATATGACACAAAATCGTGCGACTGTCGTTTTTAATGGACCAACTCGTTTTACTGATGTTGCCGGAATCGATGAAGAAAAAGAACAAGTTGCAGAAATCGTTGATTTTTTACGATATCCTAAAAAATATATTGAAATGGGTGCCCGTATTCCCAAAGGTGTATTATTAGTTGGTCAACCCGGTACTGGTAAAACCTTACTTGCTAAAGCCATTGCAGGTGAAGCTGGTGTTCCTTTCTTCTCCCTATCAGGTAGCGATTTTTCCGAAATGTTAGTTGGTGTTGGACCAGCACGTATGCGTGATTTATTTGAGCAAGCCAAAGCTCACGCTCCGGCAATCATCTTTCTTGATGAATTGGATTCAATTGCTCGTATGCGTGGCGTTGGTGCTTCAGGTGTTGCTGAAGAGAACGAACAGACATTGAACCAATTATTGGTACAAATGGATGGTTTCTCAAAATCTGAGGGTGTCATTGTGTTAGCAGCTACTAACCGCCCCGACGTACTTGACCCAGCAATTTTGCGTCCAGGTCGTTTCGACCGTCAAATTATTGTACAAATGCCAGATGTTGAGGGGCGTGAAAAAATCTTAAAAGTTCACGCGCGCAACAAACCATTAGGTGATGTTGATTTAAAACGTGTTGCTCAAATTACCAGTGGTTTTTCGGGCGCTGATTTGGAAAACTTATTAAATGAAAGTGCAATTATTGCCGCCAAAGATAACCGTAAGAAAATTTCGATGCAAGATATCACTGAAGGTATTAACAAAGTTTTAATTGGACCACAAAAAAAATCACGCATTATTACTGACGAAGACAAGCGCATCACAGCTTACCACGAATCTGGTCACGCCATTATTTCTAAAATTTTGATGCCAGAACAAACTGTACAAGAAGTTTCAATTATTCCCAGAGGTATGGCAGCTGGTTACACTTTAACTAATAACCAAAATGAAGAACATAACCACCAAAGTTTAACAATGTTAAAAAATCGTTTAGCAATGTTATTAGGTGGCCGAATGGCAGAACAAATTTTCATTGGCGACATTTGTACTGGTGCTTCTAACGATATCAAAGTCGCAACTGAACTGGCTGAAAATATGATTACTAAATGGGGTATGAGCAATAAACTTGGACCTTTGTATTACGGTAAAGAAAATGAAGTTGCCTTACGCATCTATAATCAAAAAAACATTAGTGAATCTGTTCAAGCAACCATTGATGCAGAAGTCAAAGAATTAATTACAGAAGCACAAACCCGTTGTCAAAAAGTTTTAAAAGACAATGCTGCTAAAGTTAAAGTAATGGCAGAATTATTATTAGCTAACGAAACGATTTACAGTGACGACATTAATTTAGTCCTTGAAGGTAAATCCACCCAAGCCATCACTAAAATGATGGAAGCACGTCGTGAAAAACAAACACAAATTGATAATGATGATCGTATCAAAGCTTTATTAAGTCAACTTGAACCATTATTAGAACGTTCAATGCAAATTGCTAATTTACATTTAGCAGAAAATTTAGTTACGGAAGACCACATTCAAAAATTACGTCATAACTGTGAATTAGCACGTGAGTATGTTCGTCAAACAAGTAAAATTCCACCGATTCCAACGATTGATTTAACTTCATTAGAAAAATATCCATCAATGGTAGTAGTAAAACCAACACCAACGACCGAGAAAACGACCGAGACAAAAACGACTGTTTCAACAACAAAGCCGACATCAACCAAGAAAACAACAACAGTTAAAAAAGTTACAGATACTAATAAAAAAACAACCAAAGAAAGTGACGGTAAAAATGGAAACGGAAGCAACGGAAAAACTGCATCACATCGAAAAGAAACCACTAATGAATAAACGCTTCATTAAAAATGATGCGGGATTTACTTGCCAGCATTGTGGCAAATATGTTCAACCACTACTTTCTTCTTCACGCGACCACTGCACCGCTTGCCTTTATTCTTTACACGTTGATATTAATCCTGGCGACCGTGCAAACGATTGTCACGGGTTATTAGTACCCATCGGTATTACCCAAAACAGTAAAAAAGGTACCATCATTCATTATCATTGCGATACGTGTGGTGCTTATCATAATAATAAGGCGGCTCCTGACGATGATTTTGATGCCATTGTCGAATTATCACAAAATCCTTTACACTATCTTTATAACAAACCCAATAACAAGAAATAAAAATCAACAAAAAAACCTTCAAAATTAACAAGTATTTTTGCCAGACATATTGACTTTTGCGCGTGGCATAAGTTAAGATGTAGACATTAAATTTTTGGAGGAAATTATGGAATTAGGATATCCTTTCACTGAAGCAGAATTCAACCAAATTGCTGAAGCATTAGCTAAATACGTTCAACTAGGGAAAGCAGAACAAGCAGCACTAAAACCGTCAATTGACAAACAATATGAAGCCGTTTATGACAATTATGCAGCACGTGTTTGTGCTGATAAGCAATTATTTGAAATGATTAAATTCAATCAAGATTTTGAAGAAGTAGTTGGTTTTGACATCAAAAAACATTTCAAAAAACCTGTCTTAACTAAAAATACCAATCCGTTTACAACGCCTGATATAGAATTTGAATATGATGAGCAAGCTTACAACAGATGTAAAGATGCATATGAACACAAAGACCAATACCGTATGGACATCAATAGCAAGAAAACCAAAATCGACCAACAACGTTTTGTCTTTGGTCGCAAATTCAAACTTGCCCGTTTGGAAATTGAATTAGGTGACCTTGAGTTGAATGCTAACCAATATGGCGACTTAAAACCACGTATTGACAAACGACAGTCTTACATTAGTACCCGTATGGAAACATACTGGCACAACAAAGAATGCATTAAAGAAAAATGCCAAAAATACGCTTACGATGCCGTTTGCAATTTTGTTAAAAAGAATCCTGCAATTTTATGTACTGAACACAACAATAATTATATCCGTTCATATGAAGACAAAGTTGATTGTGAACCAGTTAATAATATCACAAATCAACTTCGTAACTTATTTCCTTTAGAAATTTTAGTTAAAAATAATCATATCAACCAAATGGATGTCGAAAAGGAATAATAATAATCAATTAATAAAATTTAACTGGAGGATAAAAAGATGGAAAGATTAAGACAAAATGATTTCAACAAAATCAAAGAAGTTTTCAAATTGTACAGTAGTTTAAATTTAAAGGACAAAGACAGAGTTGACAAACTTTTCAGTGCTAAGTTATCAGAAGTTTATCCTGTCATTGCCGCACGTTGCGAACAAGATTGGGCTTGGAACTTGTTATATGAGCATTTTCACAGCCCAGAAAAAATTAAAACATTTAGTATTAATAAATATAATTATGGAATCAATCGTTCTACAGAATTGTATCCCTGGGCAGATTTTAAAGCATTAGATAAAGAGTATCATCAAAAACTCCATCAAATTGATCAACAAAGATTTCCTTTAGGTAAAGGAATTAAATTCCACCGTCTGCAAAAAAAATTAGATGACTTTGAAAATATTGTTGCTGAGGAGATTGTTCTTTCCAAACTTGAGAGCGCAAAAGATTGTCTAAACAATCAAGATATTAAGTATAAGAAACTCAAAAAAGCGGAACGACAAATCAAAGCAACGCGAATAATTCAAGAAGGATTTGATAACGCCACTAATAAAATTACCTACGATGTCATTCACGAGTTTGTAAAACAAAATCCTTATTTTGCCGTTGCTGAATTACACACACCTGATTTAGTAGTTAAACAAAAGACCCCAAAAGGTAAAACCGTTTGGATTGATACTAATTATTTAAAACGCGTTTTATGTAACATAAAATGCCAATCCTTAGGCATTGATCAAACAATCGATTCAATCTTCGTCAAATAATTTATAATTAAAATACGATCTAACAAAAGACCTAGTCATTTCGCTAGGTCTTTTATTCGATTCATTAAATAATTATTTACTAATATGTACTGCCAAATCAACAGTCTTTACACTATAACCCCATTCGTTATCGTACCAAGCGAATAATTTAACAAAGTGGTCATTCAAAAACACACTGGCCTTGGCATCAAAAATACACGTATGTGGATTACTAATCATATCACTGGAAACCAACGGAACATCCGTATATTGTAAAATACCTTTTAATTCGTGTTCACTAGCATCTTTCAAAGCCGCACAAATTTCAGATTGTGTGGCCGGCTTTTTTAATGTACAAGTCAAATCGACAACTGACACATTATCGACTGGAACACGTAAACTAGTACCGGTTAACTTACCATTTAAAGCCGGAATGACCAAGCCAACAGCTTGTGCGGCGCCAGTTGTTGATGGAATTAAATTATGATAAGCAGCACGACCTAAACGCCAATTTTTAGCACTTGCCCCATCCACCACGTTTTGAGTTGCCGTAACAGCGTGAACTGTAGTCATTAACCCGTTTTCAATTCCGAAACGGTCATTAATGACTTTACATAACGGAGCTAGACAATTGGTCGTACAAGAAGCATTTGAAACAATTCGTTGGTTTGACTGATATGTTTTTTCATTAACTCCCATTACATAAGTCGGAGTTTCTTTATCTTTAGCGGGTGCTGTAATAATGACTTTACGTGCCCCAGCATCAAGGTGGGTCTGACATTTGGCTGAACTGGTAAATACACCAGTTGCTTCGCAAACGACGTCTACACGATTTTTACCCCAAGGAATATTGATGGGGTCTTTTTCTGCATAAAACTTAACAGTTTCGCCATTAATAATTAAAGCATTTTGTTCAACATCAACTTTAATATCTGCATTTAATTTGCCGTGTACAGTATCATAAGTCAACATATATGCTGCATAATCCAAAGTAACAAACGGATCATTTACAGCAACAACAGTTGCATCCTTGCGTTGCAAAGTATTTCGCAAAATCAAGCGACCAATTCTGCCAAAACCATTAATACCAATTCTCATTTTATTTCTCCTTTTATGTGATTAACGATTGATAATTGATTTAATCTCGTAAACAACTTCACCTTCACGATAACGAACTTTACCAATTCGTGCTAACAACAAAGTACGCATAAATGACATTATTGCCAAAACGATTCCCGCAAAACCGGCAGTAAAAGCAATCCACAGCACAACCGGATTAGGGTTTAAACTTAAATTTATTCCACCAATGGTAAAAGCGACTGCGGTTAACATTAAAAATAAAATTCCCCACCAAGTAGAAACTGAATTAACGTGCCCTGTCTTTTTAAAACTGGTATCACCGCGACTGCGACGGCGCATTTGTTCTAAGCGTTCCTTAGCTTCTGATTCAGTATACTCACTGGCATACCAAAATTCTTTAGTTTGCCAACCAACCCAGTTATTCATTGTACGCATATATTTAGTTTTGGACGGATTGTCGCGTAAAATTGCTGCAACGTCTGCCGTATATAATTCTGCATTAACAATTCCCGTAAAGTAACCATCCAAAACAAATAATTTACAAGCTAAACGAGTTAAACGGTCAGTCATCAACGCCTTACGTCGTCGCCAACCATTGAATTGACGGTAACCATAAATAATGGGTACACCACTATCCAAATGTTCTTGAACTAAACTTTCTAACAATCCCATCGGATTTTGTATATCAATTTCTGCAATTAAAACCAAATCACCATTTGCAACACTTAAGCCAGCAGTAACCGCAGTATGTTCTCCCGAACGTTCTGCTAAAGTTACTATGCGAAAATTTTTATGTTGGCGCGCATAATCTAACATAATCAAACGAGATTCATCTGAACTACAATCATCAACTGCGATAATCTCCCATTGATACTTTTTTTTAATCCGGATGTTCTCTAAATCGGCAATGTATTTTGCCAAAACGTCACGTAAAACTAATTGTTCGTTATAGATTGGTAGCACTAACGAAATTTTCCCCATATGTATATGATACCCGTAAGCCAGTTTTAAGGCAAATTATTTTTCAATTAGTAAGACCTTGCCGAAGATTAATTTAAGTATTATAATAACCCCAATGATTAACGTTTGGGCAAAGATTGTCATCGACCACAAAGTTAAAAACAGCGTGGTTTTACCAATTGACCCGGATAATTTCTACGACGGGTTAACCCAAATTGCGGCTGCCTTAAAAATTCCAACGCCCGTAATCACGCAAAGTCAAATTGACCATTTTTGGGAATTTAACCTATTAAAATTAAAGCAACGCGACTTTATTGAAAGTATCCCCTTTGATATTTTGGAATTTAATGCTATGATTGAGAAATGAAAACGATTGTCGGAATTGCCACACCAGTTGGCTTTGGTGGAGTTGGGATTGTACGGCTTTCAGGCGTAAACGCACTGGGCATTGTTTTTCAAATGTTTAATCGTCCATTGAAACCGCGCTATGCTACCTTAGGAACAATTAGTGGCAAAAATTTTACTGACACAGCTCTGGTAATTTATTTTCCGGCACCACATAGTTTTACTGGTGAAGATGTTGTTGAAATTCAAGCGCACGGTGGTTGGCATCTCGTCAATCGGATTATGCAAACTGCAATTCAATGCGGAGCAACACCAGCCGAACCAGGTGAATTTACCCGTTTAGCGGTAATGAACAACAAAATGACATTAACCCAGGCCGAAAGCACTTTGGATTTAATTAACGCTGAATCGGATGCGGAATTACAAAACGCTTCACGTTTAATGTCGGGTGAATTACAGACGTTACTTAGCGGATTGGAAAACAACTTAGTAGAAGCACGTGCACAAATTGATGCTTATTTGGACTACCCCGAAGATTTAGATTCTCCCACCATTCCGATGAAACAAATTAATCAAGCCAAAAATATCATTGATGATTTATTATCTACCGCTAAGCACGGACAAATAATTAAAAATGGCATTAACGTCTGTATTATAGGTTGTCCCAATGCTGGCAAAAGCAGTTTGTTTAATGCATTAGTCGGTGATAACCGCAGTATTGTTACCGACATTGCTGGCACCACTACCGATGTCATCGCGGAAAAAATCACTTATCAAGGCATCAAAATTAATTTAATTGATACGGCAGGTATCCACGACGATGTGACATCAGCAATTGAAGAACAAGGTATTGCACGAGCAAAAAACATGCTACAAAATGCTGACATTTTATTAGTTGTCGTTGATGCAACAACGCGGGTAATGGTTGATTTTCCACATGACAAACAACATTTAATCATTTATAACAAAAGCGACCTGTGTCCAAATACTCCACCTGACGGCATAGCCGTTTCAGCTAAAACAGGTCAAAACATTAATTTAATTTTAGCCAAGATTGTCGAAATGGCAACGCGCACTGCCCCGGTCGGGAATTTAGTTAATTTGACCAACGAACGCCAAGCCAATTTATTACGCGAAGCACAAACTTTATTAGCTGCAATTAATTCTAATGAACCATTAGATAAAATTTCGGCCAATATTACCTTGGCATTAAGTTACATTGGTAAAATTACGGGAACAGATGTCGATGAACGGACTTTGGATGAAATTTTTTCTAAATTCTGTTTGGGTAAATAGTAAAGGATGAGGAGATAATAACAATGAGAGATTTTGATGTAGTTGTAGTTGGTGCTGGACACGCAGGTTGCGAAGCCGCGGTTGCCGCAGCAAAATTAGGGAAAAAAGTATTAATTACTACTTTACACGAACGTAGCATTGGTATGCTACCCTGTAATCCGTCAATTGGTGGTACAGCCAAAGGTCATTTGGTTTGTGAAATTGATGCATTGGGTGGTATTATGGGAATTTTAGCGGATAAAGCCGCAATTCAAATCCGAATGTTAAATGCCGCCAAAGGACCAGCCGTTCGCAGTTTACGTGCCCAAATTGATAAAGCCAGTTACCATACCGCAATGTTAGAACTATTAAAGAGCACACCAAACCTAACTTTAGAGATTGGTGAAGTCAACGCAATTCAATGGCAAGGACAACAAATTACTGGCGTAATTTTTAATGGCAAACCAATCAGTTGTCGTGCCGTAATCGTGGCAACCGGAACTTATCTACAGAGTAAAACCTTTGTGGGCAGCGTGGTTAAATTTGAAGGACCAACCGGATTACCAAATTCAACCACTTTGGAACAATCTTTCATTGAGATGGGCATTGAGATTCGTCGCTTCAAAACTGGTACTCCAGCCCGTGTTGATATTGATTCCATCGATTACAGTCAAACTGAAATTCAAAACGGTGATGACAACATCCGTGCTTTTTCGTTTTTGGCCACTCATCCAATTAAAAACATTTGTCCTTGCTATTTGGCTTATACCAATGAAACTACCCACCAAATTATCCGGGACCACATCAAAGAATCTGCCATGTACAGTGGTTTAATTAAAGGTGTTGGTCCGCGCTACTGCCCGAGTATTGAAGATAAAATTACGCGTTTTGCAGATCGTACCCGTCACCAAACTTTCTTGGAACGCGAAAGTATGTCCAGTCGTGAAATTTATTTACAAGGACTTTCTTCATCATTACCTGCGGAAGTACAAAGTCAATTTATCCATAGCATCAAGGGTTTAGAACACTGCGACATCATTCGTTCTGGTTACGCAATTGAATATACTTGTATTAATCCATTAGAATTATTAGCCTCTTTGCGCCTAAAAAAATATCAAGGTTTTTACTGTGCAGGACAAATTAACGGCACCAGTGGATACGAAGAAGCTGCTGCGCAAGGCTTAGTCGCTGGAATTAACGCAGCACGCGAAATTGATGGACTTGCGCCAATGATCCTGTCACGTACTAATTCATACATCGGAGTTTTAATTGATGACTTAACTACAGAAGGAACTTTAGAACCATACCGTATGTTTACCGCCCGTGCCGAATACCGTTTATCACTAAGTCAGGACAATGCAGATGCCCGTTTAACTCCGATTGGTCGCGAAATTGGGTTAGTTGATGATGAACGTTTCCGCGTCTTTACCGAAAAACAAGCCCATTTGGAAAAAATTCGCCAAATGATTACGCCCAAAATTCGCCAAGAAGTTGCTAAACAAGAACATACATTGGCGGACTTTATCCAAAACGAACCCGCCAATTTACTCGACCAAATTACTACTGAAATTAAATATGCAGGCTACATTGCCCGTGAACAAGCTGCGATTGCCGAAATTCGCCGTCAAGAGGCCACGCACTTGTCCCCTGAAATGGACTATAACGAAGTAACGGGGTTACGTCGTGAATCGCAAATTAAACTTAACCAAGTTAAACCATTAAGCATTGGACAAGCTGCCCGCATCTCGGGTGTTACCCCGGCCGACATCACAGTCTTATTAATCCATTTGCGCAAACAAGGTAAATAACACACAACAAAAGAGCGCTTTATAAGCGCTCTTTTTATATCAAGTAAAAATTAAAGTTCTTTCAAACGTTGGGTTAACAAGTTTTTAGTGGTGCCGGCTTTCATCTTAGAAACAAAGTCAAACAACAAAATAGTTTGTTTGTGGTTTAAGGTTGCTTTCTTAGTGCCGGTTTTACCCATTGATAAAGCGAAAACTGCATCGACCACTGCCATCATTCGTTGTGCAAAATCACCCGAAACATTATTTTTTACCATTTTTAAAATATCTTCAGCTTCGGTAATTTTGGAAGCCACAATTAATGATGCCAAGAATTTTAAGTTAGCACCCGTACAACTATCTTCACTAACACCATAAATTAATTTTTGCAACGCTGGATTACCCAAGATCAAGGCACGTAATTTACTTTCGGAAACACTTTCTAAGAGTTCAAAAATATCTTCACCCGCAAAAGCGTTGATGTCTTTCAACATTTTATATTCCCATAAATCAACCGCCAAGTTAAAATCAATGGTCGCCAATTCCTTAATGGCTGGTGCACCGCCTTGGTTACCAATTTGCACCATCAAATCATATTTACGCACTTCTTTATTGTTCATAATATTTTATTATAAACAATTATGCTTTTTCTTGCAAGAGTTTCAAGTAATCTTGTGGATTGGCAACAGCCAAATAAAGATATAAACGCGGTCCTGCATCACGCCCAAACAACATATTATAGAAAATTTTGAAATAGGCTTGTTGACGTTGTTGGTTTTCTTTCTTGGATAAATTTACATCATTAATAATTTGGTACAAGAAAGTTTGGATTTCTTGTTCAGTGTGAGTGGTTGCCAAAAATTCCGCCAATTGTTTTAAGACGTTCTTTTGTTCATCATTTAAAGTTTGGTAATACGCACCATTAAATTCTGGTAACAATTTATAGATTCGTTCGGGTTGATAATTTTCTAACCAAAATTTAACTTTCTCAAAACGTGATTCAAAATTACCCAAGGTTGTAATACCGGCTTGTTTTAACATTTTCAAAGTCAATGCTTGGTTAAAACCAGTCAAAGGTGCAACTGTAGCTAACGTGCTGAAGTTAACACGACCACCCTGACTATTTGGCATTAAACATAAATCGTAAACTGCTTGATCGTACTCGGGCAAACTGGGATCCTTGGCTAAATATTTTTCCAAGTTACGGTCAAATTCCATATAGTGACGAATGATTGTATCATCAAAACCAAAATCGAACGCATCACCAACGGGATACTTAGCATACAAATAACGTAAGATTTCAGGTTCATAGACTTGTAACAAACGATTCGGTGTAATATTAATTCCAGTACTACTGTGCATATCGCCGATACCACGAATACCAACCCAAGCATAACAAACCGATACAGGTGGTTCAATGCCAAAGATTTCACGGGCGATACGTGAACTGACATCATAACTGCCACCTTCACTGTGGTGGTCAATTCCCGCCGCTTCAAAACAAATATTTTCTTCACGCCAACGCATCGGCCAATCTACTTTCCAGACTAATTTAATGTTGTTAGCTGTTTTTACATCCACACTGTGTTGGTGACCACATTGACATTGATAAGTCAAAACATCGGTTTTGTCATCAAAACTTAAAACCGTGGTAGTATCTTTTCCACAAGTTTGACAATAAACATTAACCGGATAATAGTTTTCGCGTTCGCCTTCATCACCGTCTTGCGTTTTGAAAGACATAATGATGTCATAAATTTGTTTACGTTTTTTAATGGCTTCCGCAATCGATTTACCATAACGACCACTACGATATTCGTCGGCTTGATAAATCATTTGCACCGGAATCTCATTCATCCCTAATTTTTGCAACGCACCTTCAAATTCGCGTTCAAAATATTTCGCACTGCTTTCACCTTGACTATAAGGTGAAGGAATATCAACATAAGGTTTGCCAATGTATTGGGCATAATCAGACGGAAAATTTTTCGGCACCTTACGGAAACGGTCAAATTCGTCCCAAGAAAAAATTTCACGGACTTTTTTGCCCATACTTTTCAGGGCTTTAGCGACATAATACTGAGTAATAAACTCACGATAATTACCAATATGAACACTGCCCGATGGCGAAATACCACTGGCAACCACGTATTCTTTGCGGTCAGGATATTTTTTCAAAACTTCTTGTGCGATTTCATAACTCCAATGCATAACATCAATATATAATTTTTTTTATAAAAATGCAAATATTATCTGTATGGCAGAACCTAAACAATCACCACCAGAACGCAGTTTAACCGAACCACCCACTGGTCAAGTACTGTTAGGTCCGCGTGAAGGTTTTGTTGAAAGTATTGATACTAATGTGGCTTTAATTACAAAACGCATTAAAAGTCCTGATTTAAAATGGATTAAATTGACCATTGGCAAATACACTCAAACTAAAATATTATTAGGTTATCTGGATAGTATTGCTGACCCAACCGTGGTCAAAGCAGTACTATCACGCCTGAAAAAAATTAACTGTGACGGAATTATTGATACTTCATACATTAGTGAATGTCTAAACCCAAATCGCAAGGCTTTATACAGTGCCGCTGCTTCTGAAGAAAAACCCGATGTTATCGTCGCACGATTACTAGAAGGACGTTTGGCAATTCTTGTCGATGGTAGTCCGGTAGTTCTAACCATTCCCCATATATTTCTCGAAAACGTCCAAAATAGTAATGATTATTACAGTGGTAATGCTGGCGTAACTTTGAAACGTACGATTCGCTTGATTGGTGCTTTAATTGCAATTTTGTTACCCGGTTTTTTCTTAGCAGTCAGTTTGTATCATTTATCAATTATTCCTCTAAACACTTTGGCTGCAATCGCCAATGCGACTGACAATGATTTATTTCCACCCATTGTTGAAATGATAATTGTCATTTTGTTGTTTGAAATCATTTACGAAGCCACCTTGGTGATGCCTAAACATTTAGGGTCAGCCACCAGCATCATTGCTGTCTTTGTGGTCGGTGAAGTTGCTGCCTCAGTCGGTTTATTATCTGCCCCAACTGTTTTGGTCGTCGCAATTTCGGGAATTACTTCCTACATTATGCCTAATATGATTGCTCAAATCAGTATGTTACGTTTTATATTTTGCTTAATTGGTGGTTTTTTAGGTTTATACGGCTTAGTGGCAGGATTCATCGTATTACTTGTTTATACTGCTAGTATTGATCATTATGGTGCACCATTTTTGGCACCTTTCGCCCCATATATTGCCAATGACCAAAAAGATGCTTTAGAAAAAGTGCCATTTCCAGAAATGATTGCCCGTCCGCAAAGTATCCCCAATTGTAATCCAATCCGTCAACGCCCAATGGAGGAATCAAGTGGAAAACATTAAACGTCACCAAGTTATTAACCTACGACAATTATGCTTGGGTTATTTCTTATATAGTATTAGTATTAAAGTTTTGACCTTACCATCAACCTTGGCTAAAGGGGCTGGCAACTGGGCTTGGTTATCCGCCCTGCTCGGTATTGTTTTTGAATTAGTATTAGTTATTGTTGCCAGTTTAATTTTAAAGTTTACCGACAATCGTAACCGTTTTTTTCGTGGCTTATGTTGGCTACTATTACCCCTAATTGCTTTAGAAATTATTTTAACGGCCACTCAAATCTTCCAGTTAGCATATACTGATTTATTTACGAATTTAGGCATTACCGTTTTTGTCATTACACTAATTGGTCTAGGTATGTTCTTCTTAACACGTCAACCACGCGCAGTTTTCCGCGCAAGCGAAATTCTCTGGTTGTTTTTTACTTTTGGTTTAATTTTAGCTGTGATTCCGACTTTATATCAAATAAATGTTAATTGGCACGATTTGGTTCGTGGTAATGGTGGTCAAATTTTATCAACAACACTAATTAATTTAGGCTTTTTTGAGACTGCTACTTTTGTTTTAGCATTTGGTTCAGAAACCCGTAAAACTAATCGAGATTTAATCAAGTTAAATTTAACTGCGCTACTCTGTGGTATTGGTTACGTGGTGGTAATGATCTTGTTTGTATTACTTTTTGGCAGTTTGGGCCGCCATCAAACGATGGGACTAGTCGATTTAACTACTGCAGCACAATTCATTACGAATAGTGGCAGTATGGATTGGCTAATTGCAACCGCTATTCTTGCTGCTTTGGTTCTACGTTTTGGCATCCAATTAGTAGCTATGGTTACCTTAGTAAAGAGGGGGTTAAACCACCGTGATTAAACACACATTACATTATTTATGGGGCAAAAAATTTATCATTTTGATTTTAGCATTAGTTTTAATTTTATTACCCAACACAATTGGCCACGGGATGCAAGTCCGCACTACCACGGTTATTACCGAAATGGTGATAGAACGAACTGGTAACGAAATTCAAATTACCGCACAAAAATTCAAGCCAACGGCAGGTGCCGATAGTGCTAGTTACGAAACTGTTACTTACCAAGGTACTAATATTCGCCAAATGCTAAGCAATGTCTCATTGGCTCATTGTACTAAAATTAAATTTACAAGTGAACCAGACTTAGCTATTTTACACGACTTGTACCATTACCAAGATTTACGTGGCAATACACTAATTAACGATGCTGCAACCATTAATGAATTGTTAAAAAATTATGACAACATACTTCATTAAAAATCTTGGTTATTATTATCAATAATTTTTGGTGTGCATAAATTCAAAGTTCCACTAATAATCATAATAATACTAGGAAATAAAGCATTAGATAAGTCTAACAAAAACCAACGCCAAATCGTTACCAATAACAAACCATTAAAAACAATTTGGTATAACACAAACAAATTATCAGCTTTCCAAATTTGTTTAGCCTCTACACGAATAATCATATTGCCAACGTAATAGATTACGAAGCAAAAACCTAAAATTAATAAGATTGGAAAAACTAAATGATACCACGGATTTTCGGCTGAACCCAATGGCATATCGCTGTTTAATCCTAAATCATTTTTAAATGAATCAAAATTCATAAATAAATAAAGACAACAAGAAAATAATAATCCTAAAGCGGAAATAATTTTCAAAATCACAATGGCTTTATTTGAAATGCGACGATGTTTTGCCATATTAAAAGCATACCTCAATTAATGTATTGTGTACAGTAGAATAAATATAAGTACGGATTTGGTAATTCGGAATTGCTTGTGCATATAGTCTTAATTGTTCACGATATTTTGCAATTAATTTTTCTTGAGGTAAACGCGTAGTTTTATAATCTACAATTATAGCTTCATTGTCCTTAACTGCCAATAAATCCATAATACCTTGCACAATCGTTTGATCTTGTACATACAAGAATGGTAATTCCCGATACACGGTGTAACCGTTCACTAACTCCTGCACCTGTGCTGGTAAATCGCCATATTGCACTTGGCGATGGAAAGCCGTACCAAATTCCTTACCTCCCTCACCTGCAAACTTCATTGGTGCAACATAATCTTGGAAAGGTTCGTCTGTTGTGGCTAATGCAGTAACACTTTGTTTGACCAAAACATTGGGATTACCGACCACCGGACATCGTTTTAATTGTGGTTGTGATTGAACGTGTTGTGTAAAATGTGGTTCAGAAATCTCAACTTCGTCGTGTTGATGAACCCAAGAAAATTGTTGTGATTGATTAAAAATCAAATCTAACATTGAATTTGGGCGCATTGCAAATTGATTGGCTTGCCAATTACCGATAATCGCCATTTGTTTTTTTGCACGTGTTAACGCTACATATAACAAACGCTTCTTTTCTTCTAAAGCACGGTCCTGTTGATATTTTAAAATTCCCAAACGTAACACTGGACTTTTTTGTACAAAAATCTCCGTATCCACCGAAGCCACACAAATACCTAAATTTTTATCCAGTGCAATTTTTCCACTATCACTGTGTTGTTGTGACCATTTAGTTCCAAAATTAAATAAAATCACATAGCTAAATTCTAAACCTTTGGAATGATGGATTGTCATCAATTTAACTGCATCTTGGGCATATGCCCCAACATTAATTTCTATCGTTACTAATTGATGTTCAATTAAATAAAGGTAACGTGCTACAGTATCAAAGTCACGTACACTACGAATGGCACGCAAAAATGCATTCACAACTGGTAATTCTAACATTCCAAATTCAGTTGCCGCCTGCGTTAAAACTTCATAAGTTGTTGCAACACGTCCCAACTGACGATATTTTGTTAAAATTTCATCACAATGGGTAATTTTTTGTGTTAATTCAGCACTCATTTGTGCTAGACGTAAATGAGCCAAATCATCATTGGAACATTGAAATAGATATTGCAGAACAAGGTAACGCGATAATTCATTAGTTGGATTCATCGCCGCAAATAAAAAATGATTTAACAAAACGATTTCCGGCTCGTGCAAAGCATCAGTATTACGATCAATGACAGTCGCTATACCACGTTCGGCTAAATACTTTTGCAGTTTTTCAAAATGAGTTCCCGTTTCGGATAAAATCGCGATATCTTGTAGTTCAGCAGCACTGTTTTTTTGATATTGTAGAATTTGTTGGTAAACCAATTCCATTTGTGAATTTAAATCCTTAGCAAGATCTAATTTAACGACTCCTTGCATCGCTTGATAATCTGGTTCACCAATAAAAGTGAATTTTTCATAATCAGCACTTAATGACTGCATCACTGCATTAACAAAATGTAAAATTGGTGTTGTACTACGGAAGTTTTTTCCCAATAATAAAGAAGGTAATAACGAACCATTTTGGTCTTTCATTTGAGCAAAATTTTCTGGTTCACAATCACGGAAGCCGTAAATGCTTTGTTTAACATCACCCACGATACAGAAGAACTTATCGTCACCACGCAAAAGATCAATAATTTTAAACTGTACGGGATTAGTATCCTGTCCTTCATCAACAAAAATATACTTATATTGTGCGCGAATAGCCGTAATTGCGTCAGAATTAGCCAATACTTTCAGGGCATATTTTTCCAAATCATCGTAATCTAACTTTTTATATTCGGCCTTTTTAGCGTTATAAGCCTCATCAAAAATTTGCACCAACTGTAATAACTGTTGCACGATTCGACGATCGGCAAGAATATCTTTTTGAATTTCAGTAACAGCAAACTTAAATTGTTCACTAATTGGTTTACAAACATTATCGCGAAAATCCGCTCGTAATTTTTTGAAATCATCTTCTTCTTTTAATTCACCATTTTTTGCACGTGGAAAATCAAACACCAAATTACTAAAATCTTCGTAAGTTTTGGCGGCCATAATTTGTCCAGCAAGATTGTTAACAAAATCCAAATGGAATTTAGGACCACCAGTACGTACAAAAGCCTCCTGATATTTTGCTGCCAAATCACGATAATAAGTCATTAATTTTTGAATTGCAGGATTACGATTGATATCAGTTTCATAAGCCGCCAAAGCTTTAGTTTGCAACCATTCCATACGATTTTCACGCGTAGTTAAAAATGAATGAATTTTAAAAACAACATCACGCAATTCATCTAAACTGCGACTTACGGCAAACATATCAACCGCCGCTGCCACAGCTTGGTAATGCTCGAGAACAATTTGCTCAAAAATCGTTGTCTTTATTTTTGTACTTTCGATTTCATCCATTATCGCAAAACTAGGACTAACTTCAGCTACAGTAAACCACGCTCGAACGATGTTCGCACAAAAACTATGGAAAGTACCAATTGTTGCCGCTTGCAATTCAACTGGCGAAACTACATCACCCAGTTGCTCTTTTAATTTTTTGCGCATATCCTGTGCTGAGGCATCAGTAAAAGTTAACACTAACAATTCACTTAACTTTGATTTCCCAATTTTAATAATTTGAGCAATCCGTTGCATAATTGTAAATGTTTTACCACTACCCGCATTGGCAGAGACCTTAATTTTAATAGCTTCTGAATCTACTACTTGCTGCTGTTCACTGGTTAATTGACGTTTGGTTATTTTGCTCATTGCATAACCTCCGCAAAAGTTTTAAAACTAATTTCTGTGGTTAAGTTATCTGCTCGACAATGTTTTTCCGCATTAGGACATAACACTTTTATCGGACAATATTTACAAATTGTTTGATCAACAGCTTGTGGTCTAACATCACCTGCTAGAATCTTTTCGACGGCTTGATCAACTAAATCATTAGCGTATTGGCACATTTTTAAGATTGTATCCCCATCAATATAATACCGAGCATTCTTTTTAATTAATGCTGGTGGAAAAAGATCTTTCAATTCTTGATCAACAAAACCTTTTAACAAAAATTTCTTTTCATCAGTTGCATAACCGCTACTTAATGGTAAATAAGCCGCACCAGCGATTCGTCCCATCGTTTTTGATAAAGCACTACTATAAACTGGTAATTGCAATTTGTGCCCCAGATAAATACTCTTGGGTATACTTTCACTGACATTACCAGTTTTAAAATCTAAAACCATAATGGCACGATGTTGATTACCTAAATCTGCTACATCAACACGATCCACTCGTCCAACTAAAGTCAAGCCGTGTTTGAGTGGATGTTTTATATCAAGTTCAACTTTGGTTTCTGCCTGAAAATTCCCAGTTCGAAAAATCGTATCCAATTGCTGGATAATAAAACGCATTTCTTTTTCAATGTTTTTAGTTAAAGGTGGATAATCGAAAGCTAAGGTTTCACGACCAACTTTTAGGGCTTGTTCTAAATTATAATTTGTGAAGTAATCCTGTAAAGCCGCGTGAATCGCCGACCCAACCGTATTGGCTTGTAAACGATGCAACGGACGAGGATACAATTTTAGACCATTTTGAATAAAATTCAGATGTGGGCAAGCATAATAATTTTCTAATAAAGTAGTTTTTACTCTATGGTTGGGGAAAAATAGTTGCCGACCAATCGTTAATGGTGTTTGGCATTGTTGCTCATTTGGCCATTCGAATTGGTTATATAGTTGATAGTCAACCATTATAAAATCTTCATTAGTTCCTGATAGGGTTACTTGCGTCGTCGCAATGGTTTTTAAAAGTTCGGCACGACGATAATTACGAACACGTTGTAAACTGGGAGTTGGTGTAATTTGCGTTCCAATCAAATCGGCTTCTTGTAAAATATCATCATCAGATTGCCCTTGCGGGAAATTATCCGCAGTGCAATTAGCAATGAACAAATATTGCACTCGACTGGGCACCCATTCGTCTACTGGCGCAATCAAAACGCGGTCAATATATTGTGGAATTTGCGAAACCTTGGTCGCACAACATAACGTCCAAAACAAGTTAATCAATTCACGCAAATTAAATGGTTGCTGACCATAATCAATCGCAATTTGTTCCAAAATGTTTTGTAATTTCTCATTAGACGTTAGTGTTTTCAATTGGGCACATAATGACACAATGTTTTTTTCGGCAATTAATTTTTTGATTTCTGGTATTGCGCGTGCTCGTAAATCTGCCTTAATAATTTTATTTTCTAATTCAAAAACTGCTTCATCTGGTACACCGCTGCATTGGTTAAATAATACTGCTACTGTATTTTCGGTATCATCATTCGCCAACAACTCTAATAAATCACGTAAATATTTAGCTTCCGCGGTCGTGCTTAATTTAGTTCCAACATCCAAATTAACTGGTAAATTGTACTTATCGGCAACGACCTGCCAAACCGGTGCCAATGTATCAAAATCATTAAGTAACACAACAATTGCTTCAGGAGGTATGCCATCAGTCAAGAGTTGGACAATTTTTTCAATGATAATGGTAGCTTCCCCGCGTTCTGTTTCATTACGTACAGTTGACAATTCCGGTGCAAACATTGGCGCCTGAATTTGGTAATGCGGATATTTTGATAATTGTGTACTAAACTCGTCTTCACTAGCAGCAATCGTAATTTGTTTAGCGGTCTGGCATAATTGATTTAAAACTTGTAAACGTGCAGGCGACAAACTGGTAAATCCACACACAAAAATATTAGCATTTTGCACACTGACACTTTCACTAACGTGTGCGATTAAATATTCTAACATCCCCGATGTATCGGTGCGTGGTGCAATAATCTGAGAATAACGTTGGTAAATTAAATTAATATCATGATATTTCTTTTGTGTCACCACGGATTTGGCTTGTTTTTCCAAATTAGCAAAATCGACACACGAACTGCGCATTTGGTTCAAAGTATTAAACATTTTTTCGGCAAAATCATAATGTCCCACACTGGTTTTAAACCAAGTCAATTCGTTTTGCACTTGACGAATCGCGGTCCATAAATTTAAAACGGCGCTGGTTTTATCTAATATTGGTACTGGCGCTTGGTTTTGGTTTAATTCATCCGCCACCAAACGATATAACATTGAAAAGGTAATGACACGTGTATTTAGTAAATGTGGTTGTTGTTTTAATAAAATACGTTCTGCTTGCAGAGTAAAGCGGTCAGGCACAAGCACAAAAACCGGTTGCAATAAAGGTTGGTTTGCCGCTTGTTGCAACACATACTCATTCGTCAAAACAAAATTTTTTCCGCGGTAAACAGTTACTTTCACTGATTTAGTGTAGCATTTTTCAACCTGATTCGCAAATGCAATCATAAATCATTTGCACGCGTAATCAATAACAATTAAAATAAATTAAGATGACAAAAGCAACAAACTTAGAATTACTGGCACCGGCCGGAGATATTACCCGTGCAATAATTGCAATGGATTACGGAGCCGATGCAATTTATTTAGGAGGTAAGGATTTCAGCTTACGCGCCCACGCCATTAATTTTACCGATGACGAAATCCGCCAAATTGTTAAAATTGCTCACGAACGTGGCAAGAAAGTTTATGTTACCGTCAATATTATTCCACGTAACGACGATTTTCCACAAATTATTGCTTACGCTAAAAGTTTACAAAATTTACAAATTGATGCAGTCATTGTGGCGGATTTAGGTGTAATTAAAGTTTTTCGTGAAAATACAACGATTCCAGTGCACGTTTCCACACAGGCCAATGTAACAAACCAGTACACTGCTTTGGAGTATATACGTTTAGGCGCAACCCGAATAGTATTGGCACGTGAATTAAGTATTAATGAAATTAAGGTCATTTGCGATGCGGTTAAAGGTCAAGCCGAAATCGAAGTTTTTGTTCACGGCGCAATGTGCGTTTCTTACAGCGGACGTTGTTTATTATCTAATTATATGACTAACCGTGCCAGCAATCGCGGTGAATGTGCTCACGCGTGTCGATACCATTACGTACTACAAGAAACTAAACGACCAAATGAATATTGGCCAATTGAAGAAGACGAACATGGTGCTTACATTTTAAACAGTCGCGATTTATGTTTAATTGAACATTTAAACGAATTAATTACGGCGGGTGTAACTAGCTTCAAAATTGAAGGTCGAGTAAAAAGTGCTTACTATGTCGCTGGAGTTACTCACGCTTATCGCCAAGCATTGGATGGTATCAAACGCAACTATTTAACTGAACTAGACAAGATTTCACATCGTCCCTATACTTTAGGTTTTACCTTTGCCAAAGAGCCAACGCAATATTACCCCGCTTCACGTGAAGAACAAACTTATGAATTTATTGGTTTAGTTACCGGTGACAACACAATGATTCTGAAAAATAAAATTAATCCTGGCGAAATTTTAGAAATTTTATCACCGCACCAAGCAGCTGATGGTAAAACTTTTGTTTGGCAAGGTGCAATGCAAAACCAACCCGAATCAATTGTTGAAATTGTTGGTTGCCCGTACCCATTGCATTTTAACGATATATTAAGGCGTCCAAAGCCGCAGCAACCGTCGTCTGACCAGATTTAATCTGATATTCTAAATCTAAAATCCGTGCATAACAATTTTTTACCGCCGTTGGGTTTGCACCGTAATCACGACGACTGTATTTAATAGCATACGGTGAACAACCTAAAATTTTTCCTAAAACATTAATATCAGCCGAACTGGCGGTAGCATAGTATGCTCGACGGATTTGCGACACTACTCCGCCAAAAATCAGATATTCGTTAGTATTACCACTGGTTAACCACGATAATATTTTTGTTGCCACAGAAACTTGGTGTGCTAAAATTGCTGCACCTAATTCGTAAATCTGGTAATCTAAAGTTTTGGTTAAATATGGTTCTAAATGCTTAATTTCCCAAACTGGCAAATCATCATAATAAGCCAAAAATTTAGTTAATTCATTATCAATTAATGTATAGTAACCACCCGTGGCTTCCACTAAAAAATCCGCCGCATCACGCGTAATTTGATGTGGTGCAATCTGCTTAGCAATTAAAGGAACAAGAATTTCTGCTGACATCGGGTTACAATTTACTGGAGTTGCTACTTTAATATTCGCATTTGGCCTCTCGTTATAATTAATGAGAATTAACACATTGCCAGCTACAGGATTTTTTAAATATTGATTAATCGGGGTAAGTACCGGTTTATCATTTAACGTTGCAACAACCAAACGTGAATTGGTAAAAAACGATGTTGTCGCTAAAGCTGTAATAATAGTCTCACTTGGTGTATCATCATTGAATTTTGTTACTTCAACGTCCGGCATTGCTGCTTGAATCAATGATACAGCTTTATTAATTAAAAAATAATCTGTTCCGTACAATAAATACGCGGGCTCAATCTTAGATTTTAAACTATTTTTTAACTGCGCAAAATCCATCCATTACATTAAACCACAAGTAACACTAAATAACAAGTAAACAACACAGCGACAAGTGAATATTTAATTTTAGGTCGTAAGAAAATAAACCGTGATAACAATAACGACGCGCCTAAATAAACAAAAACCGCAAGTAAACTGTGACTGACTTTAATTGTTGCCCAAGGTAATTCACCTAATGCACGGGTAACCCACCGCACAAAGTTTAACATTGGTTCAGCAAGCCATAACACTGCACCACAAACAAAAGTGCTAACCGCAAAGACACCAAAATGAAAGGCTAAAATTAACGTTGGTACTAGAATAACGTTGGCAATTAACCCAAATAACGGAACTGAACCAAAGAAATAAATCATAAATGGTAAACTACCGAGCATTACGGCTACATACATTGCCACAGTTTGTGATGAAAACACTCGGTAAACGGTTTGATACCATAAATTAATACCTAACACGCAAGAAAACGATAACAAGAATGAAACCGAAACTAAGGCATAAGGATAAATGATTAAAATTATTACTGCAGCCAAAGATAAAACAGATAATGGATCGGCAACGTGTAAATGATGTTTGGCAATGGCATAAACCAAACACATAATCACTGCCCGCATAATGGCATAACGCCAGCCGCAAAGATAAGCATAAAATAACAAAACAGGAGTAATTAACCATATGTGCACTCTTTTTGGCACACGACACCAACGTAACAATAAACTAATCACACTAAATAATAAGCCAACGTGTAAACCCGAAACTGTCAACATATGCGCTAAGCCCGCCGCCGTAAAATCACTGCGTAAACCCCACGTTAAAACACTTTTATCACCAAACATCATTGCATACAACAAATTAGCATTATCTTTGGACAAAAACATTGGTAAATACCATCGCACATACCCTAAAATTATCCCACGCAATCCATCATTAGGGTCATACGTTTGAACGTACGGATTTGCCACAAAACAAGTTGTTAAGGTATAACTAGCAAGCGCTAAAATATAGACGACTACCGCCACAATTTTAAATTGACGTGGTACTTTAGTCCACACTAATGTAGTTAACAAACCAACAGCCACAACAGCAGAACACCAAGTTGACAGCATCGCCGAACTAATCGCTAAAATAACAATTAATGCTAACCAACAGATGGGACGAAAATTACATAATTTCATAACTTAATGTGACAACTCAACTTCGTCCGCAACTTCTGTACCATTTTGATTTACGCGATACTGCGTATGAAAGGCTTCTTTCATATGATTAATGTCAGTATTAGCAACTTTAGTATGTTTCGCTGTGAGATTTGTTTCAGAGGATTGTATGTTTTCTTGAGTTACTGCCTGCTGTTTTTTCATAATAATCATTGGAGCAGGTGGTAATTCTTGGGCAACTTCCTCTTCACTATTTAAATATGGTGTCATTTGTTGCGAACGCACAGCATAATAATCTTTAAACGCTTGTCTTTTATTTGGATCAATTTCACCAATTCCTTCACGTTCCGCTGTTCCGATGCGTTCAGCTACTTTTTGTGGTTTAGGTTTCTTAAGTTTTAAAGGTTGAGTTAACCATTTCTCATTTTTTGCATTAATTTTCTGATCATAATCAACCAATAATTTGGCCAAAGTTTCGTCGTCTTTGGCATATTTGGCAATAATTGCAATTTGTGATTGGTAATAATCCTCTTTACCTAAACGCACAAAACGTTTGGCCTCTTGTAATTCATTTTGCCACTTTTTAATAATCTCATCATTCTTTAATTGATTTTGAATTTTTTGTAACGATGCACGAGCAATACGTTCACATTCTTGTAATTGACGAGCACGTTGTTTAGCTTTCGCATCTTTAACCCTGACTAAGTATTCCAAAGATTCACCTGTTTCATCATCTCCAATAGTAAAATCACCCAGGTTAATTAATGCACTATCTTGGACCAAACCGCCAACCGAAGAAACACTTTCTCTTAAATATAATTTACCGTTCTTTTCTACATAGCGAAATGCTTTTTGATCCAACTTAGGAATACTCACATATTCACGTACGCCCAAATCAACCAATTTATATTCATTTTTGATTTCTACTTTTTTTAAATTACGCAAAATTCGTTTGGCTTCTTCGTCTTCATAGGCAAATAATTGCGGCACAAATTTCGACGTAATAACCATCACAACACCTCAGTGCGATTACGCAACGCCATACCAATGGTCATTTCGTCCGCATACTCTAATGCTACACCCATTGCAATACCGGTTGCTAACCGTGAAACTGTAATACCACTAGGCTTAATTAAAGAAGCTAAATAGTTAGCAGTCGCTTCACCTTCCACATCAGCTGATAACGCAATAATCACTTCCCTAATTGAACCACCCTGTAAACGTGTCATTAAAGATTTAATATTTAATTGTTCTGGTCCTTTTTTATTCAAAGGTGACAAAACGCCGTGCAAAACGTGGTATGTTCCATTATAAGCGTGACAACGTTCGATAACCGCAATGTCTTTGGGATGTGCAACAACACAAACAGTATCACTTTTTCGATGGGCACAAATTTCACATTTTTCACCCGTCGCAAAATTACCACAAACTTGGCAAAACTTAACTTGATCTTTAACCGCCAACAAAGCTTGACTAAATTGTTCGGCATCTTGATGAGACATTTCAATCACACGATAAGCATAACGTTCCGCGGTTTTATACCCGACTCCCGGTAACTTTGTGAAACAGTTAATTAAAGCATCGACGCACGATAAGTTCGCCATACTTTAATATAGCATTATCCGGCTAAACCGCAAATTACATTTTTACTAATTGTGCGACCGTAACTGTACAATCATCGGCAGGATACCCATCAGACTTAGCCGTAACTTCGGCAACCAGCTGATCTGCTAATTGTTGCGGATTAGTTACATCTAAGTTGTTAATGAAACCTGCTAATGCAATTTGTTCACCACCAAAAACATCCAAAATTCCATCACTAACTAGCACAACCATATCACCTGCTGACAAAACTGCTTTGGTGATTTTGGGCTCAATTTCATCTAAAATTCCCAATGGCAAAGATCCTGCTTCTACTACTTCCACTTCTCGTGAACGTTTTATAAAGCCATCAACTGCCCCAACTTTTATAAAATTAACATCACCAGTTGCTAAATCGAAAACACACATATCCAAGGCCGAAAAAACATCTTGCCCAGTAAATGTCAGTAATTGATTAACAGAATACATAATGATTTCATCCGGAAATCCCGCCTTGTAAAAATTTTCAACTAATGATAAAGCCAAAGTACTGGCACGTGCAGCACGTTCACCAGCTCCCATTCCATCACATAATGCCATCAAGTTTTTTTCATTTGTGATGCGTAAAAATGAAAAATTATCACCACTAGTTTGATTCACACCTTTGGTTACCCCAGCCATTCCAAATAAAATGCCATACTTAGGCGCAGACCGTACTGACACAATCGCGTATCCTTTAGTGTCGGCATCAACAATTTCATCAACAATCATTTTGTGTCCACAGACACTGCTTACTACTTTTTCAATACGTTGGTTCTTTGCATCACTACGTGGAACTAAAACTGATACCACATATTCATTTTGCGTAGTTTTAGTAATTAAACAATCTTCAGCAAAGATGTTGCGAAAGAGTAATTCTTCTTTGACCATTTCACCACGTTCATTATCAAAGACCACACTACGACAAACATCATTGGCAAATTTACTACACAACTGGGAGATTCCTGCCAGTAAGTTAGCCATTAAAATCTTACCACTATCTAATCCAGCAATAATTTGTTCCTTATTTTGATTAACTACTAAAATTTTGTTCATTGCAGATAACAAACTGTTAATGCGCGTACATTTAACTGATAAAGTATTAGGTACATCCAACAATGTTACTGTACCTTGTTTTAAACCATTTTTTGCTAAAGTTGTAATACCAGTTTCAACTTCTTGACTGTCATTAGTCGTTTTGCGACAAACTCCACGATGCGGACACCCATCACAAACTTTACCCGCAATTTCGTTACATAATAATACAGCTGTTTGTTGTGGTGGTAAAGCTGCCCGCGTAAGATTACGATACGTATTTTGCATTTCGTTAAAGACTGTCGCTAACGAACGCATCCGCATTGAGATACCTGCTGTATTGCGATTAATCGTATTTTTAGAAACCAAAAAGCCACCCAACCCATCGGCACCGAAAGTAAAATAACGAGCTGTCGTCCGTGGTACACACAAAAATACTATCACTGCTGCGACAACGGGCAATAAACTCCACCAATCATATGAACCATAACCATTGAAATATAGACCAATGACCCAATCACAAAAGAACAAGGCAACAATGCTGTAAAGTCTCTGTCTACTCTTAAAAATTACACAAACAATACTGAGCAATACCATTATTGCAACATAAACTAAATTTGTGGTAGCAAATGCTTTACCTAATCCTAAAGCCGCTGCCAACATTACCGTTGATTTTGAATTAACATAGAACACGCCCCATAAAATCATTAATAAACTACAAAACTTATAAATATCAAAATACGAATTTGGTAAACCACACAACCCCAATGCTAAAACCATTACCAAAGACATTAAACTGACAATTTGATCAATCGTCCAGGGGAAAACAAATCTCTTTTGCACAATTGCTTTCACGCATACATAGGCAGCTAATAAAAAAATTCCACCGACTAAGACCGCAATGCAGGTTTGTGGTAAAGCGTTGTGTTTAACCAAAGCAACATAAAGATTAACTCCTTGCGAGAGCACAAAACCCACAAGTAATACTGGAAAATACCAACGCTTTTTACCTTTAACTAAGCGAATAATTAATGCTGTCAATAAAAAAATGCCACCGGAAAATAAAACACAAATTAAATTTAATTGCTGTGGACAACGCCAAAGTTCAGTAAAAATCAATGTTAATACCGGAACAATTTTCGGAATTGGCGTTACGGCTAAAACAAAAATGAACGACACAGCAAATGGACGAATAATATCAGCAACCGCTGCAAAATCTAAAATTACCACCAATACAATAGACAGGACTGTCAGTAAAAATTTTTTCATTGCCAAATTATGACAAGAACAAAATACTTTGGACTGTCAATTCGTGTCATATTTCGGCTAAGACTGTCAAATCAAGACTAGAATTGTGATTGTGGCACAATCATATTTCGTATATACTGTATTTATGGGTTTATTTGCAAGTGATAATACACGGGCTGTGCGTAAGTTACAACGCATTGCTGATTTAGTAATTGCTTTAGAAGATGATTATGCTGCTTTGGATGACCACGCGTTAGTGGCAAAAACATCAGAATTTAAACAACGCTTAAGTAATGGCGAAACTTTGGACGACATCTTGCCAGAAGCATTTGCGACTGTGCGTGAAGCTGCTTATCGCGTTTTAGGACAAAAAGCCTATTACGTTCAAGTTTTAGGTGCAATTGCTTTACACCAAGGTCGTATCGCAGAAATGAAAACTGGTGAAGGTAAAACTTTGGTTTCCACAATGCCTGCCTACTTAAATGCTTTAGCAGGTAAAGGTGTCCATATTGTTGAAGTTAATGAATACTTGGCCAAACGTAACAGTGAATGGATGGGTAAAGTCCACCGCTTCTTAGGTCTAACTGTGGGGTTAAGTTTATCGCACGCCACCCCAGATGTAAAAAAGTTTGCTTATAGTCAAGATATTACTTATGTTACCAGCAGTGAAGTTGGTTTTGATTACTTACGTGACAACGTAGCCCACCGCAAAGAAGAACGCGTTTTACGCGGAATGAATTATGCCATCATCGATGAAATCGATAGTATCTTAATTGATGAAAGCCGTACGCCATTAATTATGTCGGCACCAACCAAAGACAATAGTGAACTTTATAAAGTAGCAGATAAATTTGCACGTTCTTTAACTAAAGACGATTACGAAATTGATTTAAAAGAACGCGCAGTACGTCTCACTGAAACAGGCTTTACCAAAGCTGAACGTGCATTTAACATCGAAAACATCAGTGATGCCAACAATATGGAATTAAACCACTTTATCAATAACGCGATGAAAGCACACCACTTATTCACTCGTGACGTTGATTACATTATTAATGCACAAAAAGAAATTATTATTATTGACCAAAACACTGGTCGTGCGATGGTGGGGCGCCGTTATAGTGATGGTTTACACCAAGCAATTGAAGCCAAAGAAGGTGTGCCTATTAAAAACGAAGATAAAACCGTAGCTACCATTACTATTCAAAATTTATTCAAACTCTATCGTAAACTATCTGGTATGACAGGTACAGCCAAAACTGAAGAAGATGAATTCAAAAAGATCTACGGAGTTGACGTGGTTGCAATTCCGACCAACAAACCTGTCATTCGTGAAGATGCTCCCGACGTAATTTTCCAAAATATGGAAAATAAATTAGCCGCTATTTACGAAGACGTACTATATCGTTACGAACGCAAACAACCAGTCTTAATTGGTACCACTACGATTGAACACAGTGAAGAAATTTCGCGCTACTTAAAATCTAAAAAAGTTCCTCACGTAGTTTTGAATGCGAAAAATCACGAAAAAGAAGCCGACATTGTAGCAGGTGCTGGACGTTTAGGTAGTGTTACGATTGCCACCAATATGGCTGGTCGTGGTACAGATATTCATTTAGGTGGTAACCCAGAACATATGGCGACCACACAATTAAAAAAAGACGGTTTAACTGACCAAGAAATTTACGACGCCACCGCTTACTTTGAAACCAAAGACGAAAAGATTTTAGCCAATCGTAAATTATTCAAAGACTACTTAGCACAATTCAAGCAAGAAACAGATGCCGAACGCGAAAAAGTTGTCGCTTTAGGCGGTTTGCACATTATTGGTACCGAACGTCACGATAGCCGTCGTATTGATAACCAGCTGCGCGGTCGTTCCGGTCGTCAAGGCGATCCCGGTAGTTCAATTTTTTACATTTCTTGCGATGATGAAATTATTAAACGTTTCGGAAAAGATGTAATTAGTGGTACGATGCGTTTCTTGAATTTGGATGATGTCCAAAGTAAAATGATTACCAAACTGTTTGAACGGGTACAAAAACGTGTCGAGGGCTACTACTTTGACAGCCGCCGAATAACTTTTGAGTATGATAATGTTCTTAACGATCAACGTATGGTTATTTATCGTGAACGCGATAAAATCTTAGATGGCGAAGACGTTCACGAACAAATTGTTAAATTTTTCCCAGATTTAGTTTATAACGTTGTCAGTCAAGCCATTGACCCAATGCGCCACTACACCGAATGGGATTTGGAAAAAGCCAACCAAATTTTATCTGATAAATTATTCGGCACCCGCACTGAATATCTGGACCAAGAAAACACCGATAAAGCCAGTTTCAATGACGTTTACGAAATGGTGCTTGATGCCGTCAACGAACAATACGCAACCAAGATTGAAAAATTAAAAGCTGATGGTTTCAATTTTGATGCTTTTGAACGCGATGTTTTACTTTCAATCGTGGATCGCAAATGGGTTGACCATATTGATGCAATGGTTAATTTACGTAATGGTATTGGTTTACGTAGTTACGGTGGCAAAGATCCATTAGCCGAATATCGACGTGAAGCAATTGGAATGTTTAACCAAATGGTAGAAGCCATTCATAATGAAACGGCGATTTTCCTGTTCAAAGTTCGCATTGAACGTAAAGAGCCGCCCAAACCTGCACCAGCAACCGTGATGCAAAAAAACGTTAACTTGAAAAAGATTGGCCGCAATGACCCCTGCCCTTGTGGTAGCGGTAAAAAATATAAAAATTGCTGCGGCAAAGTTGAATAAGTAAAAGGAGAAATTTTTATGGAACGTGAAGTTAAACCATTTACAATGTGGCGCCATTTCAAAGGGGCAAGATCCTTTGTGATTACCGTGGCCACACACAGCGAAACCGGCGAAAGATTGGTAGTCTACCGTTGCATGGATAACAACGGCAAAACCAACCACAAGGACGGAATTTATGCGCGACCGCTTTCTATGTTTTTATCCGAAGTTGACCACGAAAAATATCCCGACGTCCAACAAAAATACCGTTTTGAAGAAATTACTGAATAATAAGGGAATTTATGACCGAGCAACAAAAACAGTCAGTCAAACAAATCATTGAAACTTTTGCTAAGTTAACAGAGATAAACGATAAACAGATTTGTCAAAATTTAATTACGCGGTTAAATGGGATGGACGAAAATGATGTCGTTGATTACTTGATTGTATCACTCAGTGATTTAATTGACAAAGGTCACATTCAAGCCACAGATGTTCTTGCTCATATTGATTTACTCACCGTCATATCACCCAAATACACGACACAAGAATCTTTAACTAATCGTTTAAATTGGCTGAAAAGTATGAATTTAACCCACCCTGCGATGCCGTTAGCAGAAAATCACAAATTAGTCACAGAAATCTTTGACAAATTTAATCAAATTATCGGCACAGATTTTGATACGCACTACACAGGTGGACTAATGGGATATTTCGCCACTAACCACCAATTAGAACGTTATCATAGCGATTTGGATTTATTTGTCAACGAAGCACAACTTGAATCAATTTATCAATTAGTCGAACAAAGCACCGATTTTAAATTGATTAGTAACCTTGACGATAAAACTGACCACACTGGACATGAATTCAAAATTAATTACAAAGACACACCGATGAGTATTGGATTATTTTTGTTTGGGCGTAAACCTGATGACGAAATTGTGCTGAAGTCATATTACCATCTTGACGATAAAACTAACACTGATTTATTTGTTGATGAAAAACATCTTACACCGGATTATGCCAAAATGATATTCACTAACAAAATTAACACCCATAATAACATTCCTTACAAAATGCAAAGTTTGGAGAGCATTTACAATTCAAAAAAAGGTTCCCGTCCCAAAGACCAATATGATGCATCCATCATCCAAGACCACATTGATTTAACCATTGACCAGAACATCGACCAACAAAAAAACAATAATTACACAGTTACTGCTCAACCGGCTAATAATTCCCTAGTTGCTCAATTTACACAAAAAATTAAATTAAATCAATCGACGATGGAACGAACAAAATGATGGACGTCACATTACAAATTCGCACGGCAACAGAAGATGATTTACTACAGATTGCTAGCATTAAAGTTGATGGCTGGCAAACTGCTTATCGTAAAATAATTGACAAAGAAACACTTGATAACTTATCAGTTGACCAAGAAATAAAATCATTGCAGAAATATGCCTTAAAAGACATTTTTATCGTGGAAAATCACGCAGACATTTTGGGCTTTTGCCGCGTTTATGATTATGCTACTCCACAATATAACAGTGATGTTGACTGTGAAATTCGCGAAATCTATGTTCGCTCCGACCGCAAGGGTTTAGGAATTGGTAGCAAATTATTTAACTATGTTCTCAATGATTTTCAAAAACGAAAGAAACGAAAATTATATTTAGGCGTTTTAGAAAAAAATTATCCAGCCAGAGATTTTTACGAAAAGATGGGTGGTAAGTTTTTCGAAAAAGTCATTTAACAATCGATGGTAAGGAATATCCGACCGTATCTTATATTTATCAATTAAAATGATAATTACGCATTGTAACGGCGGTAGTATTCGCCCTTCAAAGCCATTAGTTCAGCGTGTGTACCGGATTCAACGATGCGACCGCCTTTGCAGACATAAATGCGGTCTACATTTTGAATGGTCATAATTTTAGTGGTAACAAAAACACGAGTACGATTTTTTAACTTATTGATAATAATATCGTTACATTTCTTTTCCGATGCTGTATCAAAACAATTTAAAGCACGGTTCAAAATTAATAAATCAGGTGCATGCAAAACGGTACGCGCTAAGTTAACAGCCTGTTGTTCGGCATTGGTCAGCATGACTGTGTTTTCCGTAATGTGTGTATTGTAACCATTGGGTAGCAAACGAATGAATTGATCAAAACCAAACATTTTGGCGGCTTGAATTACATTTTCCGGCAAAGTTTTACCCACACCATACATAATATTTTCCGCGATTGTCGCATCAATTAAGAAAGGACGGTCCGAACACATTCCAACACGTTCATAAAATTTTTTACTGCGAATACGCGCTAAATCAATATTATTAACTTTAATTTCCCCACTTTTAGGTAATTCAAATTTTGTCATTAAATCGACAATCGCCGAACCAGTCCCACTTTCTTCTTCCAAGAAAGCGATTGTACTGCCGAACGGAATTTCAAACGAAATATCTTTTACTTTTTCGGTTGAGACATTGTTAAACACAATACTGCCATCAATCTTTTTAATGTTCACATCTTCATCTGCGGTAACATCATCAGGACAATCAATAATTCCAAAGAAAACTTTGGCATAACTTTCGGTTGGTTGGATAATGTTTGATGCTGTAGTAATAATTTTAGTGTTAGATAAGAAACGCGAACTATACAGCAAAAATGCTGGCAAAATAGCAAAATCTGCAATTGATAGTGTCCCATTAATTGCTAAAATACCAAATACAACCGTAATTGCTAAATACATAAAATTGGACAAAAAATTGATATATGTTTCGTTCAATCCCGCTACAGTATTAACTGCAACCACACTTTTGCCCGTATTAATGGATTGAAATTCATCATCACCGGCAATTCCGTTTTCTTGAAAGAAACCGTGCAAGGTTGCGTGCTGCTCGACAAAATTATAAATCTTAGCACTACTTTCTTCCTTACGAGTATAAAATTTTTGTGTTTTATTAACCACAATTTTCGCAATAATTAAAGTTACTGGTAACAGTAAAATAACCAACAAACTTAAAGTAACATTCAATGACAACATCATAATGATGTTCAACACAAAGAAGAATACCGTACGAGCGATTGAATAAATCATCGCCAAGCACTGTTGTAATAAAACTCGACCAACCGCCATTTGGTGTGTAGTTTCACTGATTTCAAATTTATCAATAAAAGATAGTGGTACAACGTCTAATTTACGACGTGCGTCTTGCATAATTCCTAAAGTAATTTTGTATTCATAATTAATAATGATACATTTACAGATTAATGCAAATGTTTCAGAGACAATACATAAAACTAAATACAGAATTAATGGCTTTAAAACTACCGCCAAATTATGATGTAAACCCCAATCTTCCAACGTATTCAATGCTTCCGCCGTCAAGTTTGGCATATAAGAATACAACGCAATTCCAACAATACCTAAAGAAATCACAATTAAAATACGCCATTTCAAAGGTTTGAAATAAGACATCGCGCGCATAAAGACTGACTGTTGATGCGACTTTTTCATTGCGGTTGTTCCTCCTTTGATACGTTTTGTAAGAAGAACGCCGCATATTCTTGGTTGTTTGTTAACAACGACGAATGAGTACCTTTCACATAACTATGATCGGCTTTGGCAAAGAACACTTCGTCTGCATTATCACAGATTAAAGGATTCATCGTAGTAAAAATACACGCTTTATTTTCAGCACGTAACTTCTTCATTACACTTTGTACAACATCATCGGATAAGTTAATAAAACTACCATCAAAAACATAGAATTCCGCCGGTTTTAAAATACAACGTACGACATTGATTAAAGCCTTAACGTGTTGCGGTAAAGGCGAACGCACTGATAACGGTGTATCTAAGAAAGATGGTAATACAGCCAAATTTGAGGCACCAACTTCGTTGAATGTTGCCAAAATTTGCTCGTCGGTCACATTTGGATTAAACAAACGAATATTTTCACGCACCGTATCCGTAATAAATTCTGGATAAGTTGGACAATATGAAATAATCTTTGAACGGTAATATTGTTTATTCACATCTTTAATATTGATACCATTAACTAACACGACACCCGTAGTTGGTTCAATATACCGTAATAAGATTTTTACCAAGGTCGTACGTCCAGCACCAACTTCCCCACAAAATGCCATCATTTTACCTTTTTGTAATTCCATTGATAAATTTTCAATGGTTTTGCGTCCATTCCAAAAATGATGACTAACTTGATACATAACTAATGAACTACCAAAGTCGGTATCTAATTTGGTAATTCCGTTATCAATATCTTCTTCTGGTAACTTCATAAATTGGTCAAAACGATCATAAGCAATGCTACCACGTGTCATCGGATTAATGACTAAATTGAAAATATTCAATGTCGCTGCAGTACACAAAGTAATGTACTGCAAGATTGTATTTAATACGACCAACTGTCCTGCAACTTGCGATCCATTGACTGATAAAACACCATACAAAATGATACCAAAAGTTACGATACCAAAAATGATGTTATTGGTACATTCAAACACGTGTTTAGATTGGTCAATATCATAAGCTTCGTGTGCCAATTTTTGATTACATACGGCCGAATCAGCCAAGCGTTCAGATTGTTTACCTAAAATGCGAATATCACGTGCTCCAGCAATACTTTCTCGGGTAGCAACGATAGAACGATCATAGGCATTAACTGCCTCTGCCATTCGTTTAATAATTACAGCACGATGGATAAACAAGATTCCTAATTCAATTAATACTGCCCCAACAATGAATAAAACATAAATCGGTGACAAAGTCATAATCAAAACACAACTACCTAAGATTGTTACGAAGAAATAGACATAGGCTTGTAAAAATTGTTCGTGACGGTACTTTACCCAATAAGTATCTTCAATCATACACGACAAAAACTTACTGGTACCCCATTCATATAAAACGCTGGTTGGAACACGGGTCATTTTTTCATATAACATTTTACGGGCATTGGAACGGCAATGAACACCATAAACACTAACACGATTACGAGCGTACAATGAAACGAAGAAAATTACGATTAACAAACCTAAAACAATTCCTGCATTAATTAAAAAATGACCAATTTCTGGTAATGAACCAGCATCATTATTAATTTCCTGCGTTACCAAATTTTTCAAAATCATTGGGTAGAAAATGTTTAAGATTTCCATTAAGCAAAAAAAGAAAACGGCTACAAATAAATCCTTAGCCGCTCCTTTTTGGAAACGATAAACACGCATCTTACGCATTCAAACTTAATATACATAAAAATCCGTTATTTCGCAATTAGTTTATGCATTCTTGGCTTAGGACTATGCCTTTGGCTTGATACAGCCCAGTTCACCTCTGTGGTTATCGCCCCAGAACAGTTTCATATCGTTCTTGATGCTGGACACGGTGGTTTTGATAATGGTGCTTGCGTTGCCGGCATCAGCGAAGCCAACATTAATTTTCAAATTGTTAAAGCATTAGAACGTGAATTATTAAATTGTGGTTGTGCTGTTTCATTAACCCGCGTTGATAGCGAAAGTTTAAATTCTCCGTATGCTAAAAATAAAAAAGTCGACGATATGGCTAAACGACGGGAAAAAATTCGTAATCTAAATCCCGACTTAGTAATTTCAATTCACCAAAATGCTTTTTCACTAACTTCAGTAAATGGGTTGCAATGTTTTTATGCTAACGAAACGACTGGCAGTCAAGCCTACGCTGATGCTGTACAAAATCAATTCAACCAAAGTGGATTACCAATATACAAAAAGGTTAAACCAACCGACTTTAATTTAGTGGAACACTCGCCTTGCCCCGCTATTTTAATTGAATGTGGTTTTTTAACTAACCCCAAAGAACGTAAGCTTTTACAAACCGCCGCTTACCAACAAATTCTCGCCTACAATATCGCAATTGCAGTTATTACCGAACACCAACGTCAAAACACGTAAAATACACATTCTTCTTGTAATTTACGTATGCTGAAATAAAGGAGGTACAAAAGATGTGTCATCAATGTCCCACGGTGGGTGATTTCATTTGTTGGATGTTCCGTTGTGTCCGTTGTCATCATACTTGTAAACCAGTTCAGCAATGTCAATGTTGTTGCTGTCAAAGACAAAGCACCAATTCAAACACAATAAATAACAGTTGTTTACGTGGTGCCTGCCCAATCAACTAACGTGTAATGCATAATTTACTTTGCGTGATAAATACTATCTGTAGGAGTAACATTTATGCAATCATTTACCACACAACCACACCAAAGAAACTACCAAGGAAACGTCATATTAACTAACCACAACCGCTCGATAAAACTTCGCAGTAACCATTATAAATTATGGAACGGAATTGCTTTAGCAATTATAATACTTACCATTACGGTTACTGGCGGTTTGTTAGGATCTATGACGTTACATAACCACCAATTAAAATATCAACTTCAGATTTTAGAAGCACAAACTGCAACAATATCCACTACGCAGAGTGAGGAAAATTCACCACATACAGCAGACAGCATCGCTATAACTGCTAACAATGACGTAGATAATCAAAACATAAATACGACACAAAAACGTGGCATCGCACTTGACGACATTCCAATTTCAAAACGGAGGCACGCAACGCAACCTTTACCATCTGTCGAAAATCAATCTGGTCAATTAAATCCACGGTTGAAAGATTAAACCAACACACGGTCGTGCATTTTATCAGCAGTGATTTCAATGACACGCGTAGCAACAGTATCAATAATTTCTTCATCACTGGTGTAGAATAACATCACTGCTTTACTGCGAATCATTCCTTGGTTTAAGGCGGTAATACTTTCCAAATCCAAATGGTTAGTTGGTTCATTAAAAATCAACAAATTACCTTGTTCTAACATTGTCTTAGCCAACATACAACGCACACGTTCACCACCTGATAGAACATCGGCTTTTTTTAATGCTTCTTCCCCAGAAAATAACATCCGACCTAACCAACTGCGAATAAAAGTTTCGTTGGTATCCGTTGAATATTGTTTTAACCAATCTAACAAATTCAGGTTTATACCTTCAAAATAATTGCGATAATCCACCGGTAAATAGGAAGCTGTGATAGTTTTACCAATTGTCACGGTACCACTATCCGGTTTTTCCAATCCCATAATACAGTTAAACAATTTTTCCATTCGAACACTTTTGTCGGTTAAAAAAGCAATTTTTTCGCCCTTATTAACACGGAAAGAAACGTTACGGAAATAACCGTCAACGGTTAAATTTTCAACTGCCAAAATTTCATTACCTGGTTCACGCGCACATTCAAAGTTAATGTATGGATATTTACGTGAAGATGGTTTAATATCTTCAATCGTTAATTTTTCTAATTCTTTTTTACGACTAGTTGCTTGACGAGACTTACTAGCATTGGCCGAAAAGCGTGCAATAAAATCTTTCAATTCTTGAGCCCGTGCTTCAGCTTTTTTATTGGCTTCTTTTTGTTGCTTTAATAGCAATTGGCTGGTCTCATACCAAAAATCGTAGTTACCAACAAACATATTAATTTGGTTAAAATCAACATCGCAAATATGTGTACAAACTTGGTTTAAGAAATGACGGTTGTGCGAAACAATGATGGTAATATTTTTAAATTCTAACAAAAACTCTTCCAACCAATGTGTACCTGCTAAATCCAAGTTATTCGTCGGTTCATCCAAAATTAAAATATCTGGATTACCAAACAAAGCACGCGCTAACAGAACTTTAACTTTAACTTTCGCATCCAAATCTTTCATTGGTTGGTCGTGCAATTCCTCGGAAACCCCCAAACCAGACAACATAATTCGTGCATTACTATCGGCATCCCAACCATCCAATTCCGCGAACTCAGCTTCTAAAGCACCTAATTCATTACCTTGCTCTTCGGTCATTTCGGGCAATGCATAATATTTTTCTTTCAAAGCAATAATTTCCGCCAAACGTTGATGGCCACCAATTACAGTATTAATGACAGTTAAATCATCAAAAGCATTTTGGTTTTGCGCCAAAGTCGAAATCCGTTGGTTTTTACCAACAATGACTTCCCCTTTGTTTGGTGTAATTTCACCCGACAAAATTTTTAAAAAAGTTGATTTACCAGCACCGTTAGCGCCAATAATACCATAACATTCACCAGGTAAAAACTTCAAATTAACGTCTTTAAACAAAATACGTTTGCCATATTGTAACGATACATTAACTACTTGAATCATATTTGGCAGTATAACACGCTTAGCCGTCAAATTAAAGCGTAATTTTTGTAAATTACTGACATAAAAAAAGCAACGTTACCGTTGCTTTAATTAATCATTTTTAATGCTTATTTTCCACGGCGTGCTTTAGCAACAACAGCGGAAATTACCAAGATAATACCAATTGTACCAATAATACAAACTGTCATAAACAAAGCCTTCAACCAATCATCACTCCACCAGCCGCCTTTTGCCGGATTAGCCAAATAATCCGCATACTCTTCATCAATTTTTTCAATATCCAAATGAATTGCTGGACGCACACCATATTCTTGTCCAATCGCAACTGATGGAATACTTGCAAGTGTCTTGCCATCTGACTTAGTTGTTTCAGCACGAACAACCCAAGCACGATCACTGCTATCAGGATCAGGATTACGTAACCAAGCATAATAGTTTTCAGCAGTATTACTCCATTCTAAGATGTTTGGTGTTATAACTTCTTTTGAATTAACTTCGGCACTTAAAATATTCCAATTACGTAATTCACCAATTGATGGTAACCATAAACGATCATCAACTAAACCAAAATCAGCTGTTAATTCATTTAAAACTGTTGATTCTTGAACTTGCGATAGTCCTTTTTTACTATAACACAGTGTCTCAATAGTACTGGTTGATTTATTTTTTGCTTCATTGTTACCCATTACGTAACCAGCAACAACCTTTTCTTTATATTTAGCATATGCTTTATTATCAATCATTGATGCCGCTTCACTTCTTAAAAATTCACGAATATGACTTTCTTTTAAAGTAATCACTTCGTTAGAAGCTTTTTCCCAATCTGTCTTGGTATAACCATTAGCCCAGATGTTAGAACCATCGTGATTATGATAATCATCAGCGAACGACGAAGCGGTTGCGTTGAAATATGTTTTAGTATATGGTTCTACCATCCAAAAAGTCGCCGTACTGCCATTTTTACAAACTAAATACCAATCGTGTCCGAAAAATTGATAAACAGAACCAAATTTCAATTCTTGATTTGGCACGGTATAACGTCCTTTACCATCAAATAATAATGTACCTGTTAAATTACTTTCTGCAGTGGCCGCATTAACCTTTACGGCTTGTAATTGCATTGCTGGTGCAACAGTTGCACCACCAATAACCAATAAAGCCAAGGCAAAGACCAATACACTTAAAAATAAATTAATTTTTTTCATTCTTTTTCCCCTTTCGGGTAAATGATACCCCAATAGAACAAAAAAATCAATACCCTTGCTTAATTTTTTTCAACATTTTTTGTTCTGACTTACTCAAATCAGATTTTGTTGAAGGTTTAACCTTAACTGGTAAAACACCATTTCCCTTGGCAACAACCTTACGAACTGGTGTTTGGTCAAAAGCCGAACGTGCTGCAGTAATTTCTTCTGTGCCTTTGGGTGCACCCATAATTCGTTTTGTCACCGACTCAATCAATTCACTGGAACTTAAGGTATCAATGGCTTCCTGTAAAATTGCATCAGTATCGGGATCATCTTGGTCATTGAAATCAGCATTTTCAATAAATTCTTTTGCTGCTGCTTTGGCATATTCTTGTTCTAAGAAATCAGATTCGGCTTTTGCCGTGCGTTCTGCTAAACGCTGTTCAGCGATGCGACGTGCTTCATCGTGTTCTCGCAAACGCGCGGATAATTTTTCCATACCAAGAATTAATAACCAAATCAAACCAAGGCCGACAATCCCCAAAAACAGCCATAACCATTCCATAGTTATAAATTAACTTGAAACGGCAATTTTGACAACTTATTTTACGGTTTGTTCAGTTTGGGTTATTGCTTTTTTATCACGACAAAACAAAGCATAGAACGCTGGAACAACAATCAAAGTTGTAATTGTACCAAATAATAAACCACCAATTGAAACTACTGCCAAAGGTTGCATCATCGCGCTACTACCGCCGGGATTAAAGATTGACCAACCAAATGCCATCGGGACCATGGCCAAAATTGTTGTTAACGCTGTCATAAAGATTGGACGCATCCGAGTATGCATTGCTGAAACCAAGGCTTCTTTAACCGATAAACCATCGCGACGGGCTTGGTTAGTATAATCAACTGCTAAAATACCATTATTAATGACCACACCCATCAAAATTAACAAACCAATTAAAGCTGGAATTGATAACGGCATACCACACATTGCCAATAATAAGAATGCACCAGTGAAGCCAAGTGGTACGCAGATTAAGATAATAAACGGCATCAAAAATGATTGGAAGATGGCGACCATTACTAAATAAATCAATAAAAAACCCACCAACAAAGCCACGCCCATTGAAGAATAACTATCTGCCATATCTCCTGCCATACCATTATCGAGGATGGAAAGTGATTTATCTTTAAATTCATCAGATTTTAATAACTCAGCAACGTATTGATCTAACTTAGTTTGGATTTCATTAGTATCTGCACTCGGATTAGCTTTAATGGAAATCGTCGAAGCATATTTGCCATTATTTTTGATAATTTGTTGAACACCTTGATCATATTTATCATAGACCACGGCACGAATATTTAATTGATCCATTTGACTGGTAAATTTATTTTCCAAAGCCGTGCCAAATTGTCCTAAGGTTTCAAATGCCGTTGTATAATCACTAGCATCAATCGACATTGTAACCGAAACTTCGTTAGAAACTAAACCACTTGCCAAACTGGATGTAGTAACATCAATTGTATTGTAATAGGTTTTATCAAAATCCTTAAAGGCATTAAACAATTTTTCACTGGCTTGGTCAGTTGTTAAACTGCGTTGATCTTTTAGTTTAATTTCAACCGCCATTTGAGTACCTTCAGATAAAACGCTGGCCCCAGAATCATATTCAACAACACATTTTTCTAAATCATTACCCAAAACCTCAACTACCTTGTCATAAAGTGGTTGAGCTAAAACTGTTTTTTTATCGGTGGCACTAACATTTTGTCCGACTGAATTCAACTTAGCGGAAACCGTTAAAGAACCTTCATCGGTTGACGGCATCAATATAAAACCATTAATCAGCAACAATGCACCAGAACCAACAAATAAAACCAAAGCTAAAATAATCGTTAACCATTTTTTATTGATGGCAAAACGTAAAACTTTATCAAACACATTATTAGTTCCCGCAGTAAAACTACGCCAACCTAGACGCATTTTTTGCCAAAGATTGGGCTTTTTATTTTCAGAAATAGTGATAGTTTTAATGGCCTTAGGATTAATTTTAAAAGTCGAAACAATGGATGGTAAAAACATTACCGCCACTACGAACGAACACAATAAAGATAAAATTACCACCCATACCAAATCAGTAAAAATTTGCATAATCAAACCTTCCAAAAAGAACATTGGGAAGAAAACACATATTGTTGTTAGTGACGACGCTAACATCGCCAACATAATTTGCGATGCTCCTTTAATACACGCATCACGTAATGGAAAACCTTTACTACGTAAACGGTAAATATTTTCCAGAACCACAACCGAGTTATCAACCAACATTCCTACCGCTAAAGCCAAGCCAGACATTGAAACAATGTTCAAGTTAATACCCATAAAATACATCGCCACAAATGTTCCCACCAATGCTAAAGGAATTGAAATACCAATTGCCAAAGTCATTTTGAAAGAACGCAAAAACAAGAACAAAATTAATAATGCTAACAAACCACCCACAACTAAATTTTCGCCAACTGAACCAACAGTTTCATTAATATATTCGCCTTGACTGTTCGTAACATCATAAGTAAAACCAGGATTTTCGGCTTTAATTTTATCCAGAGTCACAATCACATTTGCACAGGCTTCGGCAGTAATCGCATTACTGGTTTTTTGAATTTGAATACTGTAAGTGTCAATTAAACCGCTACTCGAATTTTGCCAAGCTTGATTATGATCTTGCCCTGCTACCGTATTCTCGATGTTAGATGAAATTGTACCAACACCAACCGTAGTTGAAATTTTATCTAAAACGTTGGTTTGAAACCACGCTTGGTCTTTACCCTCGTTAGCAACGGTAACATACATTACCGGTAACAACGATGGGTCAATTTTTAAAATGGTTTTATTAAATTTAATTCCATAACTATCAACATTATCTAAGCCTAAATTCTCAAATGCCATATTTAATTCGGTTAAATCGACTGTGGCATCATTATTATATTCTAAAGTCATCATCACAACACCCATTGATAACATTGTCGTACTACCTGTGTTTTTGATGCCTGTCACACTGGAAATCGCCAAAGTAGCATCGTTTGTCAAATCAACCAATTGGTCACTGTTCGGCATTACTTGTTCTAAAAAGATTTCCGCCATAAATGATTGTTGTTTTATTGGATCACTCATTGTAGCAACATAGTATTCAGCAATCTTATTGGTTGCAGTAGCCGTTGCTAAAGCCGAATCATCGCCAACAACACTCAAAAATGCACTTTTAGCAGCATCAAAATCGGCATCATTTTCATAATATTGTTTAGTGTTTTTAAAAGTTTTTGCCATCACTAATTGGCTTAATTCCGTTGTGTGCGCCGGTTGTTGATAGTATTCCCCCTTAGCTTTAACTGCATCGACTAAATATGCTTGATTGGGACTTAAAACAACCACCGCATATGGTAAATTCATCGCTGGAAATAAATCGACTGACATTTTAGAAAAAGCGAAGACACCTAAAATGATAATCGCCATAATGCAAACGAAAACTGTATAAGGTTTGCGAACACCAGTTCCCGCAAACCAATTTTCTTTAATATTCTGATCTAATTGTTCTTGACTTGTTTTCACAAGTCCTTATTATGCAAATTGCAATGTTGTTTGTCAACTATTTTTGTTTATTTTTAGTTTTAGAAGTATTTTTTTCAGAAGTTGCCCCCAGCGTTTCTTTAATTGTTGTAAACAATGTAGAAACATTAGCTAAATCGTTTGGTACGATAATTTTAGTAGCTTCACCTTCAGCTAATGCTTTTAAGGCCTCGTAACCTTGCAAAGTTAAATATGCTGCATCAGGTTTAGCCGCTACGATTTTTTCAATGGCTTGTTTTTGACCTTCGGCTTCGGTCAACAAAGCAATTTTACGGGCTTCGGCTTTCAGGATTTCAGCTTCCTTTTCACCTTCTGCCACCAAAATCTTACTACGTTTTTCACCTTCGGCTAATAAAATATTTTCACGACGTTCACGTTCCGCACGCATTTGTTTTTCCATACTTTCTTGGATTGCGGCTGGTGGTAAAATGTTTTTCAATTCCACACGATTAACTTTGATACCCCACGGATCAGTTGCTGTATCAATAATTTCACGCATTTTGGTGTTAACGGTATCACGACTACTTAAGGTTTCATCCAATTCCAATTCCCCCACAATATTACGTAAAGTCGTCGCGGTTAAATTTTCAATTGCTGACATTGGACGTTCAATTCCGTAGGTATACAATTTAGGATCGACAATTTGGAAGAAAACCACGCTATCAATTTGCATTGTAACGTTATCTTTAGTAATTACTGGTTGTGGTTTAAAATCCGCAACTTGTTCTTTCAAACTAATTGCTGGTAAAGCACGATCAATAAAAGGCACGATAAAACGCATACCAGTACCTAATGTTTTGTGATACTTACCCAAACGTTCCACAATTACAGCAGTTCCCTGCTTGACGATGCGAATTGATAACGAAAAAATAATTACGGCCGCAACGCCAATTACAATAATTGCAATTAACCAAGGTGTGAATGTCATTTTTGATTTACCTCCTGTTTTTTAGTGGTGTTAGCTACTGGCTGAACAATCATTTTATTTCCTTCAACTCGTTCAATCATAACTTCATCATTTTGTTTTAATTTTGCATTGCAAGATACTTTCCAAACTACATCGTTAATTTTGATTGAAGATTCACCATCAATAACATCAGCCAACAAACGAGCTTTTTTGCCGAAATTTTGATCAACATTGGTTGGTACAGTTGGTTTACGCAACCAACGTTTTAACAAAGGACGTGCTAAACACAAGGCTAACGCAGTAACCACAAAGAAAATTGATACTTGCCAATAAATGTTAGCTCCGCAAGCCGCTAAAATTAAAGCGACTAAACCACCAAGTGAAAAACAGCTGGCAAAAAAATCAACGGTAAAAAATTCTAATAGCAAAGTAAACGCCATTACGGCAGCCCAAATTACAATCATAGTTGTTGTCATATAACTATATTATAGGTCTTTTTTGGTTTTATGTCCAAATTTTTTTTGCTGTAAAGCATTAATTCGCTCACGATATTGAATCGCTAACTCAAAATTTAAATTCTTACTAGCTTCGTTCATCAAAGTAGTTAATTGCTCCACCGTTAAATCATTAGCAACCGCATCGCTCTTAGTTTTCTTGGTAATATACAGTGAGTTTTTGATGGAACTATACACGGTACGTGGCATAATGTTGTGTTTTTCATTATATGCCATTTGAATTTGACGACGACGTGCCGTTTCATCCATTGCAGCTTGCATACTGGGTGTAACAGTATTTGCATATAAAATGACTCGTGCTTTTGAATTACGAGCGGCACGACCAATGGTTTGAATTAAAGCACGCGTTGAACGAAACAATCCTTCTTTGTCCGCATCTAAAATTGCCACTAACTCCACTTCAGGTAAATCCAAACCTTCACGTAACAAATTAATTCCAACAATCACATCAAACTGATCTTGGCGGAATGCTGTCAAAATTTCCGTACGCTCTAAAGTATCAATTTCACTATGAAGATAACGCACACGTACCTGATTTTCGGTCAAGAAAGCTGTTAAATCTTCTGCCATTTTTTTTGTCAAAGTGGTCACCAAAATTTTGCCTTTACCTGCTGCTACACTACGAATCTCGTTCAAGACATCACTCACTTGATGATCTTTTCCACGAACAATTACCACGGGGTCCAATAACCCAGTGGGTCGAATAATTTGTTCAACCACATTTTCCCCTGCTAACTCTAATTCATATTTTTCCGGAGTTGCCGAGACATAAATACATTGCCCCAAACGTTGATTAAATTCATTAAAATTTAAAGGACGATTATCATAAGCCGAAGGTAAACGGAAGCCAAAATCAACCAAGACCTTTTTTCGTGCACGATCACCATTGTACATACCGCGAATTTGTGGAATGGTAATGTGTGATTCATCGATAAAGACCAGATAATCATCAGGAAAATACGACAATAAAGTATAAGGTGGTTCCCCAGGTTGCCGCCCATCAAAATAACGCGAATAATTTTCAATCCCCTTTACAAAACCCAATTCCGCCAACATTTCTAAATCATAATTAGTCCTTTGTGTAATGCGATGACTTTCCACGACCATATTATGGTCATCAAAAAACTTCTTCTGTACAGCCAAATCAGCGCGAATTTTTTCAATTGCTTCTTGCAAACGTGCTGATCCAACCGCAAAATGCGATGCGGGAAAAATCGCAATATGTGATAACGAAGAAATTTTATTACCAGTTAAAGCATCTATCTCAAAAATACCATCAATTTCGTCACCCCAGAATTGGACACGTATTGCAACATTTGAAGCATAAGATGGAATAATATCAACAACATCGCCGTGTGCACGAAAACTTCCCCGTACAAAATCGACATCAGCACGTTTATACTGATTGTCCACCAATCGTGTAACTAAATCACGGCGCCTCATTTCCATACCAGGACGTAATGAAATTCCCATTTTGAAATACTCTTGTGGTTCACCTAAGCCATAAATACACGAAACTGATGCTACCACAATTGTATCACGACGTTCGCACAATGAAGATGTAGCCGCGTGGCGTAACTTATCAATTTCATCATTAATCGCCATATCTTTTTCGATGTATGTATCGGTTGCTGGTAAATACGCTTCGGGCTGATAATAATCGTAATAAGAAACAAAATATTCTACCCGGTTTTCTGGAAAAAATTCACGGAATTCGTTACACAATTGTGCCGCTAAAGTTTTGTTATGGGCAATGACTAAAGTCGGTTTATTGACATTTTTAATTACGTTTGCCATTGTAAAAGTTTTACCACTACCAGTAACGCCCAATAAAACTTGGTGTTTAACACCATCTTGAACACCTTTAGTTAAAGCCGCAATGGCTTGCGGCTGATCACCAGTCGGTTGATACTTTGAAACTAATTTAAAATCCATATGGTTAGTTTATCCAAAAAAACGTTTCAATAATAGACTTAAAACAAATGCCAAAATAGCACCACCAACAGTCAAACCCAATTTCCAAGTTAAGGATTGCAATTTCTGGCGTTTTTGTTGTTGACGTTCACGATCGAACGCAGCACCACGCATTGTTAATGAAATTAAGAAATAGATTTTTCCGTCCTTATCTTTTTTCTCGCATTCAAAGTAATCATCTAAAGCCAAATTGCTCATTATTACGTCTAATTGCTTCGCCGTAATTTCGTATTTTGGCATTAAAGCAGTTAATAATTCTTTGGGGGTGAAAATTCCTTTATTCTCACCCTTGCACTTTTCAAAGATATAAGACATTACGCGCGCTTCAGTCTTATTTAGCATCTTTCTTTGGCGCCTCCACGTCTTTCGGTGCAGTTACCGATTTAGTGGCTTTGGTTTTATCATTACCTTTAACGGCGCGTGGAGCATCAACGAAACGGGTTGCACGAGCAGTTTTTACGAAGTAGAAGATTACGCCACCCAACAAGCCAACAGACAATACGATTAAGATGACACCCCAAACGGTATTCAAATTAACATTCTTGTTGGTTGCTTCCGCATCAATCGTAAATTCAATTGATTTTGTAACTGTTGAAGCAGTATAACTGTTAGTCATACTGATGTTAACTTTGTAAGTACCACTGCCTTGTGACAAGTCAAATTTATATTTGTATTCGCCGTGGTTCTTGATTTTTTGAACTTCACTGTCTTGGTCAGACCAATCACCATAATCAATAAATGAACCATCTTCGTAACTAACAGTAACACGAACTTTATCCCAATAATATTCGGTTGCTGCATCTGAATTAGCGGAATTGAAACCAGTCGTTACGTTAGGATCGCCGTTTGGACCTTTCTTGATTAAATCCAACATATCTTCGTTACCAGCAAAGAATACTTTAGTCATATCAATTGTTACATAACGATGACCATTGCTATCTTTTTCAATAATTAAATCTTCGGTTGCTTCAGTAATATTTTGGTCACCCTTACCATTGTTATAGGTCAAGAAACCTTCATTCCAACTGATTTCACCATTTTTCAAGTTACCCAAAGTAATATTGTAACTAACGGTAGTTGAACTGGTTTTGTAAGTAACAGTGTAAACACCGGAAGCGCTAGTTAAACTATTAGCAGTTGGTAAGTAATTATTACCATTGTGGTTGGCATCTTTACATTCATTGCTAAATGTTCCTTCTGGACGGAAAACAAAGTAGCCACCAAATTTATCAGCAATCACGCTAGCTTTATTACTGCTGCCACCAGCGTTTAATTTTTTGCTGGAAACTTTGTAATTGCTGCTACCACTCTTTTGAACCGTGATTTCTACATCTTCCGAACTAATATTATCAGAAATTACATTTGGCATTGGAATAGCAATCGCTGGATACATATAACCTTTAATTTGATCTGTGGTCGTACCATAGATTGGTTCTAAATAGTCATAAATCCAAGCACTATCAATGACGAAATCTTTTGCTGAGCCATAGTTAGCCTTTGTAAATTGTGGTAAAGTAATAGCATATGCTGGTTTATTTTCACTACCAGTACCATAAGCACCAATGTGATATTGAAGTTCGGTAGCACCATTAACTTTAATTTCAACCTCATCATTAGTTGAAACTGCTGAATCAGCCAAACCGCCAGTCAATTCAATAATGTGGTTTGCAGTTGCTGCGTCGTAATCTTCACCCATTAAGATGCTAGCTGTGCTGCTTGAGTTGTTTACTTGAACCACATAGTTTTGTGGTTTGGAAACCAATTTGCTACCATCATTTTTATAGAAGTTATATTCGAAAACATATTTACCAAAATTATTTGGTGTAAATTTATTACCGGTAATGCAATTTGGATCATTAACACCTTTCACAGTAATGGTATAATAACCAACCGGTGTCGTTAAATCAGCTGGGGCATATAAGTTACGGTTTTTACTTAAATAAACTGGATTGTTATTGCTATCGGTTAAATCATAATCAGGCAAAGTGATACTGTTACCCATTGTGATAGTTTGTTTTGCCACCAAATTGCTTCCTGAATCTGTGCCCATTGGAGCAATACTGCTGGTGCGGATACGTGCACCCAGTTCTTCGTTCACGTCAACGTTAATCGTGGTGATTTCTGTAGCAACATTTTTACTGTCGTTAGCTTTAGCACTAACCACGAAAATGTATTGACCACTGACACCAGGTGTAAAATATAAATTGGTTAATTCATAAACACTACGGTTTGAAGCAATTGAAGTTACTACTTCGGCACCAGCATCTTTTCCGTTGAATACATCAACTGGAACCAATTTATCGCCTTTAACTAAGTAGGCTGCAACACTCATTTGACCATCGGTATTACTACTCCAAGTGGTTTTTGCACTACCGATTTTAATATAGTTACCAGTAATAAATTTACTGTCTTCTGCTTCAATACTGGTTGCATCAATATCGGTTGGAGCGGTTGTGCTTTCTTGGTGAATTCTAAATTCAGCACGTTTCCACGCATAACCATATTGTGCAATTTCGTTTTTATCGTAATCAACACCAGCATTAAATAATTCTGAAGTGAAATATGTGCCATTAACTGAACCAACTGGTGTATAATAGTTGTTCAAGTCGGCTTGCATACCGTTGAAGTTACGCGCTACAGCATAAATATAGAATTTTGCACTTGGATCGAAGTAACCATCAATGTTGTTTACTGGATTACCATTTTCTTGTTGTAATTTATCCAAATCAACCGTTACACGTGAAGCACTGGTCGTGTAATCCAATTTAGCAATTGTTTCATATTGGCTACCTAAGTAACGAACTAAATAATAATCAATTTGTAAATTATCATTCGGAGTATTGTTATCACTGAAATTCGGTGCTGGGAAATCAAAAGTACGACTTTCCCACAAATAAACATCACTAACTTGGAAAGCTTTGTTTTCGTCAATTACTGGTGAATTATCATCATTACCCACTGCACCGCATTGGAAGTTGGTGTTGTTTTTTACATAGAAGTATAAATATTTAGTTCTGGTTTTAGCATAACCGTGTTCATATTTTTCGTTGTTACCTGTAAATTTTGGTTCAACTTCTTCGACCACGATACGAATACGATATAAACCTTCAGATTGTTTTAAAGTAATGTTATTATCTTCACTCTGTACACCAGGCGTTGCTTCGAAACCGATGTGTAAGTGTTTTGTCATATCATATTTAAAATAATGTTCTGACGAATTATCACCTTTCCAAACATAGTTATCGGAAACACTATTGCCATCAGCATCTTGAATTTGATCAATACGGAAAGTTGTGATTTTTAAATCAGCAAATGAAGTAGCATTATCGTGTGGGAAAATTGCCGGCAAAGTTAAACCTTGGTCAAAGTTAACAGTAATTTTTTTACTGGTTGATTCATCTGGTTTTTCAGTCATTGGTAAATATTTATCGCAATCATCCAATAAATCACTGAAGTTTTCGTTTAATTCATTAATCTTAGTGTTGTCATCTTTATTGTAGTGTTCTTTTACCCAAGCAAAATTAGGTTCAGCTTTATCTTCATAGATGTTAACACTATCACTCCAATAACGAACATAAGATTTATGGCTTTCGTTTTTGTCTTGTTCAATGGCATCGTAGTTATCAAAATTCTTATCCATTTGATAACCGAACAAAGTTTTGGTTTCAAATTGGAAACGATACCAACCCAAAGCTTTAACTTTTACATTTAGGCCATCAATTTCAATAACATCAGTAACAACGTTATTACCTTCTTTAACAACTCCATTAGCATCAACTGTAAAGGTGCGAACATTTGCTGTATTAGTCCAGTTATTTGGTTGTGTCGAGAATAAATACGCTTGAACTTTAACAATAGAAGTTTGTGCTTCAACAGCAAAAGTATCCTTACCAACTTTAGCGCTATCGGCAGTTGGTGCAGTTAAACTAACACTTGAATAATATGATAAGTTAGAAACGCTTGGTGCAGTTGGAATATTAGCAAAAGTAACATCGTCAACATTGACGTTTTTTACTTCAATATTGCTCAATGGTACAGCCACTAATAATTTATCACTGGCATCAGATAATAAATAAGTAACTTTCAAATTACCAGTACCTTTATTAGTTAAATTAATGGTAACATTTTTATCATCAATGCCAATGGTGTTAGCCGCAAAAGTGTCATTTTCCAAAGCAACTTCAACTGACAAATGATAATTTGTTGAGTTATCTTTTTTATCTTTCAATTCAATAACAGCGTAGTTATGAGCATTATCACTTGGTGTAATGGTACCAACTTTCATTGTTTCGCCACCAACGGTATAAGTACTTGGCAATGGTAATTTCAATTCTGCTAAATTTTTCGGAGCAACTGTTACAACATCACTTGGCATCGTCATACGATAAGTTGTGTCAGTAACCGTTACTGTGTAAGTATCAAACAATTGACCGCCGGCCGTGTAGAAACGCCATTCATATTGACCAACTTCAGAATAGGTATATGTACTTGAGAAAGAATCCTGTACCTTGTTGGAGTGACACAATTTCACAGTACCACTACTGATGGTTGGAGTTGTGATTTCTGTGTCAACTTTAACTGTACGACTCGGTAAATTTGAAATTGTACAATCAACTGTAGCGTCCACGCCCGGAGTTGCCGCAACATTTAAACGAATTGCTGCTGCAACCGATGCAACGGGACTAAATACGCCCAAAATTGCCACTAATAACAATACAATGGCTGGGGCGAATAAATGTTTCAAAACTTTCTTCAATTTATCCATACCGATTATTATAAAGCCAAACCAAAAGATTGGCAAGATATTATTTGCAACAATTCTTGACTTTATTTCAAATAGTGTCATACACTGTGCGTATGACAAACATCCTGATGAATAAAGACGGCAAATACGTCAAAATGGACAATGTCAACTTAGCGACATTACCAACCGACGAACGCATTTGGATTCAATTAACTAATCCAAACGAAATCGAAGTGCATCGTATGATTGATGAGTTGAAAATTCCAGAAGATTTTGTCCGTTCCGCATTGGACGATGAAGAAGGTCCACGTTTAGATGAGGATGACGATACTCATTACACTTTAACCGTTTTTGATATTCCAGTAATTCAGCGTGACACTGAAAGTGATGCACCCTACACAACTATTCCTTTGTCCATTATTCAAAAAGGTAATTTAACCGTTACAGTTTGTTTACAAGAAAATTTTAAATTTCACGAAATTAAACAAGGTACACTACGTACTAACATTCTTTTGGATAGTAAAAAAATCACTTACCAGTTCTTATTGGCTTTCCATAGCTTGTACGAAGTTTATTTGCGCGCGATTGATAAAACCAGTACCCGTTTGGAAAGTAAGTTAATGGAATCAAAAGATGCCGATACCAGTTTGCGTGAATTAATGCGTTTGAAAAATGCGTTGATTTACTTTGCTTCATCGCTACGCCAAAACGACTTGGTAGCCGAAAAAATGATTGTGCAAAAAGGATTAACCGAAGACGATGTGGAAACTTTGGAGAACATCCGCGTCGAAATCAAACAAGCTTTTGCTACTTGCAACCTGCAACGCGAGTTAATGAACGAAACAATGGGTACCTATTCTAACATCGTCAACTATCAATTGGCCGAACGTATGCGTTTGTTAACCATTGTTACGATTATCTTAGCCATCCCAACCTTAATTGCGGGTATTTACGGAATGAATGTCCGCTTACCTTTTGACCAACTGCCCGGCTTAAATGCTTTTTGGCTTGTGATTGTGGTAACTATCATTGCCTGTATTGCTACTGCAATTTGGATGATACCTAACCGCCACGTTTTCAATAAACCTAAAAAGAAACCCCGCAATAAACATCACAAAAAGAAAGATAACTAACAAAAAATGACCCGCTCGGGTCATTTTTCTTAACCATTACATTCCCATTTCAGGACCGCATTCTATAGGGCTGCATTCTGCAGGCTTGACTTCGTTTGATGGCATTGGGTCTGGAGTCTGGTATCTTTCAAATCCATTTGATGGTGTTACCATTTGCGGAGTTGTTTCATGCGGTAACACATATTTTACACCATCGATTGAAGCAAGTACTTTGGCAGGTTGATAGGATGGTTTTACCACTTCAACTTGAGGTTGTTCATAAGGTTGAGCAGCGGCTTCAATAATTTTACGAATATCAATATTTCTGCGGAAAGAATAATCCAAAATATCTTCTAACAAAAAGCCATTACAGATTTCAAGCAAAAAGCCTTCACGCATTTGTTCGTCACCCCAAACACTAGGTGACAAACCGTCTACACCTTCTTTTAATAATTCTAATTGCTTTTGGTTATCAATAATTTTATTTTTATCATACTTTGCACGATTCCAACAGCTCTTAACTAAATCACCAATTTTTTTATCCAAAGCCCCACTGCGTTGTTCCAGTTTTTCTTCAATCTTACTGGTATCCAGCAACATATCAATATTTTCTGGTCTAGATGCCAAATAATTAAGTTCACGAATATCATCGGAAATAACACCGTAATTATCCATACTATATTTAGTTGATAAATAATTACCATCTTCATACTCAACTACATATTCGTGATTAAGCACTTTGGAAATCACCTTTGGCATTTCTTTACCGGCATAGAATTTTTGGTAGGCAATTCTTAATTTTTGATTATTGACTTTTGAACGTCGTATGTAATCAATCGCTTCCGTTTTAATGTCTAAACCTTTTGCCAAGACTTCTTCATCGCTCATAAATTTTGTTGTACATATTTCCTGAAACAAAGGGCTGTTTTCCATATCTTGGAATAATTTCATCGCCTCGGCTGCATCATATTCGCCGTTAAATTCTGTTGCCGATTTTGGCATAAACTGCTCAACAGTGGTCGGTTTTTGGTTAGGATTTTTGCTACTCTTGAATTCCATCGCGGAAACATTGCCAGCAAAAATTGTCGCCATAGCCAATGCTAAAAATGGTTTTTTGGCTTTATGCAAAAAATTGTTTTTTGGTGTATCTTCCATAAATTGCTCCTTTGGTTGTTCATACATTAACAACAATTAAACATAGGTTTTGTAACAGTGTACCCCCCTCCCCATCGAAGTCGCAACTTGTTTTTCGCAAGACAACAAACTTGGTCATCGTAATTAAAGTTACTGACAAAACATTATAGTGAATCAGTCGAGCATTAATTATTTCATTAATAACGCACGCGCGTGCGCCAAAGCCGTCTCGCCACCGCCAATAATGCGGGCAATTTCTTGTTCACGAGCAACAGCATCCAATGGATAAACATTAGTAATGGTTTGATTTTCATTAACATTCTTTTGAATCAAGAAATGTGTATCGCCTGTCGCGGCAACCGAAGCCAAATGGGTTACCACAATAATTTGGGACTGTTGGGACAACGCTGCCAACTTCGCCGCCAAAGCCACGCCCATTTTACCCGAAATCCCCGTATCAATTTCATCAAAGACCAAGGTCTTATCTGGTTCGGGGTTAGCAACTGTTTTCAATGCCAACATTAAACGGCTCATTTCACCACCCGAAATAATCTGTGCCAAAGGTCGCACGGGTTCACCCACGTTAGCCGAAAACAAAAATTCCACACTATCAACACCATTGTTTTTGGGTGCGGTAGTACTAAATTGCACTTCGAATTGAGTTTGCGCCATTCCCAAATCTTTGAGTTGTTCAATTAATTGTGCCCCTAACTTTTCCGCTGCCGCTTGACGTGTTTTGGTTAGCTGGCTGGCTAACTGCATCACAGTGGCAGTTTGGGCAGTGATTTCGGTTTGTAATTTTTGAATCGTATCACCCGCCGACAAAAGTCGTAGTTGCTCCGCTTTAGTCTTTTCACAGAAAGCCAAAACATCGGCTACGGTTGCACCGTATTTTCGTTTCAAGTTTTTAATTTCATCTAAACGGTCATAAACACTTTCCAAGGCATCCGCACTAAAGTCAGTACTGTCTAAATAATCACGTATATCAATTAAGATGTCGGTAATTTCGCCACTCGCCGTTCCCAGTCGTTCTGCCCAACTTTGTAACTTAGTGTCGAATTGTTGCACACCGAGTAACCGTTTTTGTGCAACGCCCAAAGTCCCATCACTCTCCGACAAATTATCAACCACAGACTGTAAACCTTCCGCCAACTTTTCCGCATTACGCAAGACCAAAGCCCGTTGTTGTAAAGTTTCTTCTTCGTCTGCAGACAAATTCGCCCGTTCGATTTCGTCAATTTGATATTGGTACAAATCCAACAGACGCGCCCGCTCTTCCGGATTATCACCATAAGTTGCCAACTCATTTTGCAAGGCTTGTAATTGATTATATGCTGTTTGATATGCTGACAAATCGGTTTTGGCAAATGCATCCAAAATACTCAAATGATTTTTCGGCTCCAATAACTTTTCTGTATCGTGCTGTCCGTGAATATCAATTAAGTTACTCGCTACTTCGCGTAAACCCTTAATGGTCATCGGTTCATCATTGACACGAATTTCACTCTTGCCGTTCGCGTGTAAAGTGCGGACAATAATAGTGTCATCAAAAACTGCAGTTACGCGCGCAAACTCTGCACCGTGACGAATCGCGTTAACTGATAATTTGTCACCAAAGATAAAGTTCAAACTGCCAATAATAATGGATTTACCCGCACCAGTTTCCCCGGTTAAAACATTGAAATGTGTGCCGAAATTAATTTCCACCGCAGGAATTAAAGCTAAATTTTGAATCCGTAACGTATTCAGCATTACTCCTCCATAATTTTTTCGACGTCGTCAATCACTTCGTAAACCTTACCTTCAGCCTGGTCCAATTCTTTCAAAACAGTTTTAACTAATTGCGCACCATTAATAAAGGTATCCAAAGCCTGATCAATGCGCTTTTCCGCTTGAATACTTTGTGTTAACTTTTCTAATTCCGCAATTGTTTTATTCATCGACTGTCACTCCTATTCTACCATCATTGAAGCAAATTTGCAATTTGTCTTTGGGATTAAGTTCCTTAATGCTTTTAACTACTTTTCCGTCTTTAGCAACCGCCACAAAATCTTTTGGGAATAAATTCATAAAACCCAAAGCCTGCGTACGAATTTGTTCCAAACGAGAGGTAATGGCAAATTTCATTTGCGACCATAAACGCAAGACCACATCTTTTTGCGAAACCAATTCTGGAATTACCATTTCCGCCGCTGCGGACGGTGTTGGTGCACGTAAATCGGCTACGTAATCCACCAAGGTAAAATCTGTTTCGTGTCCCACCGCGGCAACAATGGGTAATTCACTCCCCGCCACAGTTCGTGCCACACTTTCCGTATTAAAACAAGACAAATCTTCATTCGATCCGCCCCCGCGCGCAACAATAATTAAATCAACATTTTTCGTACGATTAAAATATTCAATCCCCGCACAAATCTCACGTGCCGCACTTTCTCCCTGCACCGCGGCCGGATACAAAACGATATCCACCGTCGGATTACGACGTTGAGTTACTGTCATAATATCGTGGATGACAGCACCGTAACGCGAACTTACCACACCAATCCGTTTAACTTTGGCTGGCATAGTTTTCTTTTTATCAAACAAACCTTCTCGTTTTAATTTTTCGGTTAATGCCTTGAGCTGTTCCAATAATTCGCCCGCCCCAGTTTTCACCAAAGCATGTACATTAAAATTAATTTTACCGGCCTTTTGCCAATAATCAACCGAACCACGTAAAGTAACTTGATCGCCATCTTTTACAGCACAACGACTTTTTTCCCAACATACACAGGGGATTGATGCATCCTGATCACGTAACGTAAACCAAACACCACTGCCGCGTACCGAAACACCTGATACTTCCCCGTTTAACAAAACGTTGTGCAACATTTCTTCGGCAACAAATACTGATTTAATGTAATTATTTAACTGAGTTACTGATAACTCCATCTTACTCCGCCAATTGTGCTAAAACACCATTCACGAATGGACCACTTTGGGCTTCGCCATATTTTTTTGCTAAATTAACCGCTTCGTTAATAATTACCGGTGCTGGCACAGTACCCAAACGAATTTCGGTAGCACCTAAACGTAAAGCCGCCAAATCGGTTTGTCGTAAACGGTCCAAAGTCCATTTTTTAAGATGAACCGTAATTTGTTCATCAATTGCGTTTTGTTCTGCGGTAAATTTCTCCAAAATTTGCGTAATGTACTGTTGCTCAGGTGCGGGTGCCGTTTTACCGTCTAAGGCTAATTCCCAAGCCGCCCCGTCCAAAACGGTATGTTGACCCAAAGCAAAAATCAAACGGAACGCAACTTCACGCGATTCACTTCTGCTTAGTGCTTGCCCCATACTTTGCACCTCGCACATAGATATTAACTTTATCAATTTTATCGTTAGTAAATTGAGTTGCTGTATTCAACACTGCTTCTTGCACACGGTAAGCCACATCCGGCACAGAATCACCAGTTGAGACAATTAATTCAATATCAACAATCAAATGATTACTATCTTTACAAGGTTTAATTTTAATCTCACCGACTTCGGCAACACCACGCACGTCTTTAACCGATAAAGCCAACGATTGCGGTAAAAGGTCTTTGGCAAAACGCGTTTGTCCCAAATATTCGCCGTTTTCAACGTGTACAATTGTTTCCATTATTTATAGTTTAATATATTTTGCCAACGTGTCAATGGTTTGTTCCAACGTTAAATTACTACTATCAACATAGATAGCATCTGGCGCTTGACGTAATGGTGCAATTTTGCGATTGATATCTTGCTCATCGCGTTGTTTAACCTGTTGCATTACTTCCAACAAAGATAAATGTTCGCCTTTGGCATCCAAATCCGCTTTGCGACGTTGCGCACGAACTTCTAACGAAGCAGTCAAGTAAAATTTATAATCCGCATTCGGCAAAACCACTGTTCCGATATCACGACCTTCCAAAATGTAGTTTCCCTGGGAAGCCACGACAGCAATTTGATGATTAACATAATCACGCACACCAGCATAAGCTGCCACTGTTGGTACAGCCAAACTAACACGATTATCACGAATACGGCCCGTTACATCTTGTCCTTGCGTGAATACACGCACATCGTGATTTTCTGCCATATATAAGCGCAAATTAATTTTATTCAAATTCATTAAAATTAATTTTTCATCTTGCAAATCGATGTTATTTTCTAACAAGAACAATGTTACAGCACGGTACGCTGCTCCAGTATCCAAAGCTGGAATCCCTAACTTTTTGGATAATCCTTTTGTTACAGCCCCTTTGCCACTGGCAACTGGTCCATCAATCGCAATATTAATACTCATAATTTAATCCCCGCTTTTTGTAAAGTATCCAAAGCTTCACCTTTTAATAAATCCAATTTTAATGGCGTTATTGTAATGTATCCCTGTTTTAACCAGTATAAATCACCCTTTTGTTCGTAAGCATCCAAACTATATTCGCGTAATGGATTTTTCATCCAAGCAAAAGTTGAACCAAATGGGTTAACTTCAATTTCATATTCGTTATCCAACAAACCATCAGTTAAATGCGTTGGCATCAAACGTTTTGGCTTAATTTTTTCTGGGAAATTAACATTTAGTAAACCAAAATCAGGAATTTTGCTGGCTAAAAATTCTAATTTACGACGTACAAATTTAGCCACGGCACGATAATCACGCTCTTTCTTTTCATTTTTAATGACCGCACTCAGTGCCATACTTTTCACACCTTGAATGGCACCTTCCACCGCAGCTGATACCACCCCGCTGGTGTAAATCATATTCCCGTGATTGTTCACAAAATCAATACCCGAGATAATTAAATCAGGTTTATCTAACAACAATTTATCCAAAGCTAGTGCAACACAGTCACAAGGCGTACCATCAACTGACCACATTTTAATGTTATCTAATACATACCACTGTTGAGCGTGCAATGGACGTTGGTCAACAGTTAAAGAATGTCCAGCTCCCACTTGTTTAGTCAAGGGACCAACAATACATACACGGTGATCTTTGCATAATTCTTTAGCCAAAGCTACAATACCTGGGTGGAAACAACCTGCTTCATTAGTAATCAAAATTTTCATTTACCAATCTCCTTTTGCATTTCGGCTAATGCGGCAGTATCCGTACAGTTATAAGTTAATGGTGCCATAATGATGTAATTCTTTTTAAAATAAGACATTCCTGCGGTCGGCGAAATTTCTGTTTTTGCAGCACTATCACGTTCCACAAGTTGTGCCCAATAATAAATGTTACCTTTACAATCCACCTTTTCTAAATAACGTGTCATCTTGGTTAAATTGTCCATTGAAGAAATACCAACACCTTGATAATCATCATATTTCTTTACAATAGGAATAGTAATATTTAAGAAAGTATCAGTTGGTAATTTGGCTTTCGCAAATTTTTCCACATTCTTGGCAACAAACTGTGCTACTGGTAATAATTCGGCTTCACTGTGTCCCCCAATCTGCATCGGCACACCAACTGAAATTGCGGGTACATTACTAAAAGATGCTTGCATTGCCATACCAATATTTGAAGAACAGAAAACATCAGTTCCTAACGAAATACCATTACTGATACCACAAATTACTAAATGCGGCTTACGGTGACGCATAATGTTACCTAACATTACTGAAATCATATCGGCTGGTGTTCCTTGGAATTTATAAGCAGGGATGCGCGTACCGTTTAAAGTATAATTGGAAATTTGCTTAAACTTAATAGGAAAACCACTATAAGAAAAAGCGTTTCCCTTTTGACGACTGGGACCTTCCAAAGAACAAACTGTCACGGAATGTTTTTTGGCTAATTCGCTTGCCAAAACCCTTAGTTCCGGTGATTCCAAATTTCTTACATTTGCAATTAGGATATTCATCATCTTTATGATATACTTTTTTTAGATGCGCGTAAACAAATATCTTGCTTTATGTGGACTGGGTAGTCGTCGCCACGTAGAATCGCTGGTAACAGCAGGTCGTGTGCGTTTAAACGGAGTCGTTATTACAGATCTGGCAACTTTAATTCCCGACGATGCCACAGTAACTGTCGACAATCGACCAGTTAAACCAGCGGTTGATAAAGTCTACATTCTATTAAATAAACCAAGCGGTGTGGTTTCTACAACTTATGATCCACAGGGGCGACCGACAGTAATGGGCGTAATTCGGGGCAATCCCAAACAATATGCAACTTTACTCAATTCGGTACGGTTGTATCCAGTCGGCCGTTTAGATTACCATACTTGCGGATTATTATTATTAACCAATGATGGTGCTTTAACTAAGCAATTAACCCACCCGTCAACCCACGTCAACAAAACTTACCACGCCACCGTTAACCGTCCTGTGACTAAAGCAGAACTGGAAACACTATCAAATGGTGTTAGCATTGACGGTGTAAAGACTGCTCCAGCATCATTTACCTATATCAAACACAACCGTACACAAATTGAAGTTATCATTCACGAAGGACGCAATCGCCAAATTCGTAAAATGTTTGAAACTTTGGGAATTCAAGTGACACACTTAATTCGTTTACAGGAAGGTAAATTAACTTTGGGTAATTTGGCAGTCGGTGATTGGAAATTTGTACGCAAAAGCCAAATTATTTAGTGCCGAAATAAAACACGACGAAACATTTCAGCTGGTAACATTGATAAAGCTAATATTCCCGCAAATGTGATGTAACCAAAATTGACTGGCACAGTACGGAAAACGCCGCCACCAAAAGCAATAATTAAAAATTGTGAAACAATGATAGTGGTCATAATAATGACAAACGCTTTATTTTTGAATAAACCACGAAATAAATTAATACCATTAGCGCGAGCATTAAAAGCATTACAAACATTAAGAAACATAAAAAAAGTAAAGAAAACGGTAACAAAAACTTGTTGATTACTAACAATCTTCTGAATATACGGCGCAAGTAAAAACCATAAACAAATCAAACTACCAAAAACACTTCCCCAAATAATCTTACTCCACATCGCTGGTGTAATTAAACTTTCATCTCGCCGTTTTGGTGATTGCCGCATTTCATACATTGATGGCTTTTCACCACCAAAAGCCAAGCCAGCTAAAGTATCCATTACCAAATTAATCCAAAGCATTTGGATAACTGTGATTGGCGCTGCAATCCCAAACAAAGGAGCAATGATACAGATTGTCATTGCAATAAAATTAATGGTTAATTTGAAAATTAAAAACTTACGAATACTTTCAAACAAAGTACGACCAAAAGCAACAGCCTTAGTAATTGATTTAATATTATCATCCATAATGACAATATCACCTGCCGCTTTTGCTACTTCTGTTCCGCTACCCATGGCAAAACCTAGTTCTGCCCGTTTTAAGGCAGGAGCATCATTAACACCATCCCCAGTCATACCAACCACTAAATTTAAAGTTTGTGCCACACGGACCAACCGACTTTTGTCTTGTGGATAAGCACGTGCCACTACCCGTAGTTTTGGTAACAGTTGTGCTAGAGATTGATCGTCCAACCGGTTCAATTCATCACTAGTTAAAACCAAGCCATCATTATCCAAAATACCAACCTCACGGGCAACTGTTACTGCTGTATCGCGTGCATCCCCCGTCACTAAAACAACTTGAATTTGAGCAGTATGTAAAGTTTCAATACTTGTATGAGCTTCCGGACGTACTAAATCCCGAATCACAATAAACCCCAACAAAACATTACCCTGTGTAACACAAATTACACGCATCGCTTGTTGGTTTAAACTCGTAACTTTCTGCATTAAATGTGCTCGTTCCGAAAGATTTAACTGACAACGTGGTAATAGAACTTCTGCCGCACCTTTATAATAAGTATCACCTTGGACGGTAGTAGTTGCCATATACTTTGTCGCCGATGAAAATGGTTCGACACTTTGCTTATTAACTTTAGGAACAATACCGTTTAACAATTGACTACCAAATTCTGCTAAAACACGATCGGTAATATTTCCACCAATGAAACCTTGTGCCGTTGGTTCGGCTTCATTATTCACCACCAAAGCCGTACCTAATAGCTGACTAAAACCACCTAATTGGGTTTGAAAGTCTTCTGTCACATATTGACCATTCGGCAATAATACTCCGCATACCGCCAATTTACCTTGTGTGATTGTCCCGGTTTTATCGGTGAATAAGATGTTCAAACTACCTGCTGTTTCCACCGCACTAAGTTTACGCACTAATAGTTGGTCGTGCATCATTGCTCGCATATTAGAGGATAATACTACGGTAATCATCATAGGCAGACCGTCAGGTACCGCCATAACCACAACAGACACCACTAATGTAATAGCATTCAAAATTTCATAAAAACTAATTCCCCCACCACTAACACTAATTAAATAGGTAACAGCCGCAATTGCAGCACCAATGTAACCAATCAAAGAAACTAAATTTGCCAATTTGGCAAGTTTAACTTTTAAGGGGCTGGTCGGTGGTGTTTCTGTTAACCCTGCCGCAATCTTACCATATACTGTTCTGGTACCGACCATTTCAACTCGCATCACGCCACTACCACCCGTGACTACCGTTCCGGAAAACAATTGTTCCGCGGCCATAAAATCTGTTTTCGTAGATGTTGCGACACCAACAGTATGTTTTTGACATTCCAAACTTTCTCCATTTAAAATGCTTTGGTCTACACTAATCTCACCTTCGATCATTACACCATCTGCCGGAATTTTGTCACCACTACTTAACAGCACAATATCGCCAACGACAATTTGTGTTGCCGGAATTAATTGTGTTTTGCCAGCACGCCGCACCCGTGCTTGAATTTTTCCTGACATACTTTCCAGTTTTTTAAATGCGGCTTCACTTCCTAATTCACTTAGTGTACTAACAAGCACTGCAATACAAATTGAAACTACAATACCAAATGTTTCTAAAAAATTATGTGTATAAAACAAACAAGCCAAATTAATTCCGGTCACAATCATTAAAATTTTAATAATTGGGTCACCCAAATTATTTAATAAAATTTGCCAAAAACTACGTTTCTTAGGTGGAGTTAAAACATTCGCACCATACTGTTGGCGTGCCTGTTCCACTTCACGCTGAGTTAGTCCGAAAAAGTCTTGCATTTCCTATATATATAGGGTTGATAGACAAAATTTGCTTGTCAATCATACCCCAAAGGATTAAAATTTATCATTATGCTAGCTGATACTTTACAGGCACTTCAAGACACAGAAGAACAAGCTGAAAAAATCATTGCAGATGCTCATATTAAAGTCAGTGAAATTGAAAAACAAACTTATCAACAAATTAATAAAATTGAAAGTAATAACAATGCCGAGATTGCGGCTGCCATTGCCAAATTACCACAACCTGAACCTTTGCCAACACCAAATGTAACCATTAACGTACCTCAAGCCAAATTGGATGCTGCAGTAGCTTATATCATTAAAGCAGTAAAAGAGGCGTAACTATGATTGAGAAAATGAAAAAAGTCTCCTTAGTTGGAGAACGCACTGCCTTAAAAAAAGTCATTGATACATTGAAAGCTACGGGTAGTTTTCAAATTACCTTTTACAAAAACAGCACTAACCCATTATCTCCTGCTGATGCAGCATTAAAACAACAATATAATGCTGAGTTAAATCGGGTAACTGGTGTTTTAAATTATCTGCAGGTTAACAAACAAACTTTGAAATTAACTTACCAAGCATTAAAAGCGGTCACAAAAAAACAAAAACAAATTGAAATGTTACTATCACAATTAGAACAAGCTAAAATTACCGCAGCAGATTTGCAAGCACAAATTAATTTAAACCAAAATACGATTGATGGTTTACAAAAATTTCGCGACTTACCAGTACCTGCTAATTTATTAAAATCCACAAAAAACGCCTTTGTTTTGGCGGGTTTAATTCCGACAACTGATTTCACACGTTTCACTAATGATATTGACACCAAAGATTTCATTTATGAAACATATCCCACAACCAATAAAAATTTAATGGTTGTGATAACTGGTGACATTGAAAACCAACCAATTGCCGAAACAATTTTTGACTACAATTTCACACCATTCCCCAGTTACTATCAATTTAAACGTACACCGTTAAAGCAAATTGAATACTTAACTAAACAAAACCAAGCTTTAACCGCTGATTTAGTTAAAACCAAAACTAAATTTTATCCAACAATTGAGCAAATAAATTTATTGAAAATCTATGCGGATTATTTGCTCAATGAAATTGATACTTTGGATATTTTAACCACAACCATCCAAACCAAACTATGTTTCGTGGTTCACGGTTGGATTCCTGCCCGCACTGCTGATGAATTTAATCAGTTAATTACCAAAACCGATAAAAATATCGTGGTAACATTACAAGATGCAACCGAGACTGATACACCACCGGCTTTGATTCACAACACTCCCTTGGTAGCTCCGTATAACGCTATTACCACGATGTATGGTGCTCCTGGTCGTAATGATATTGACCCAAACCCATTTGTTGCCTTTTTCTATTTCTTTTTCTTTGGTTCAATGTTCGGTGATTTAGGTTATGGCTTATTATTATCTGTAATTACTGCTTTTATTTTAATTATCAAGCGACCGCAAGGTGGCACACGTCAATTAATAGCTCTATTCTGTTTTGGTGGTATCTCTGCTGCTTTATGGGGTTTATTATTCAATAGTTGTTTTGGTTTACACCTTCCTACCTTCATAATGAACCGCACTTTAATTGATCCACTAGGTAACGATGCTACATTATTCTTTGCTTTATCATTATATTTGGGTGTAATCCAAATCACTGTTGGTAACTTTTTAAATTTTATTAACCAACTACGAATTAAACAATTCGTTATTGGTTGGTGTAAAGCACTTCCCAATTTTGTAATGTTTGTTGGCTTAATATTAGCCTTCCCATCCCTAATCCAAAAAATCATTCCTTTAAATTATGCAATTGTCGACTGGTTTAAACCACTATTACTACCAGGTTTAATCACAACCCTAGTTGGTTTTGTGGGTGTGGTTTTGTTAAATGGTGTAGGACAACGTCTTGGTGGTTATTGCTTAGGAATGTTCTCAGGTGCCTATAAATTAGTCAATTACTTCAGTGATATTCTTTCATACGCTCGTTTATTCGGCGTCGGTTTGGTTGGTTGTGTCATTGCTTATGTTGCGAATTTCTTATGTAGTATGTTCTCTGGAGCCGGTGTCATTGGTTTAATTTTAGGTGGCATTATTGCAGTATTATTTCACGCTTTAAACATTGCTTTAAGTTTATTATCTGCATACATCCATAATGCGCGTTTACAATTTGTTGAATTTTTCGGTAAATTTTATGAAGGCTCGGGTACGCCATTCGTACCAATGGCCAGCAAACTTCGCTACGCCCGTATCCAAAGTGATACGCGTAAATAAAGGAAAAGGGAAAGAAAGGAGGATTAAAATCTTATGGGAGGAAATGCTTTTGCTTTAATCGGTGCTGCGATTGCCGTCGGCTCGTGTTGTATGGGATCAGCCTTTGGAGTATTTCACGTACAAAGAGCTAGCTGCGGAGTCATTGCAGAAAAACCAGAAAAATACAGCAAAACTTTGATTTTGCAATTAATTCCATCATCCAGTGCTTTGTATGGTTTTATTGTGGCGTTCTTAGTGTTGGTTAAAGCAGTTTTAGCCAATGATGGTTCTTACTATTCAGTTGACCAAGGATTAATGGTTTTAGGTGGCTGTTTAGCTGTTGCGATTGCCGGTACAACCGCAGCGATTGCGCAAGGTAAAGTTTGTGCTTCAGCAGTTGTAATGGTTGGAAAACGTGATGATGCTCTGGGTCGTGCCATTACGATGGCAGTCTTTACCGAATTATTTGCCTTATTTGGTTTAATCATTTCAATCTTATGCGTCTTGTTGATTCCGACAACGGCAGCCTAAGGAGGAGCAATGACCGAAAAGGAACTTACCAAAAAAATCATTCGCAATGCGAAGCAACAAGCTAGCGATTGGGTCACAGCTGCTGAGCAACGTGCTGCTGAACAAATTGCCAGTGCTCACAAACAGGCAGAACAACGTCTAACAGCAGCATTGGCCAAAGGTCAAGCCAACATTGATTTCCGTAAAACACAACAACAACGTGCCTTTGAAGTTGCACGCATTAAAGCACAAATTAACGCACAGCAGGAATGGATTGACCGTGCTTTTGCCATCGCAAGGGAAAAACTTTTAGCTGCGTCAGATCAAGAAATTAGAGTCATTGTTGATCATTACACAAAAAAGTATGCACAACCAACTGACAAAATTTTACTTGCTGCGGCTTGGTCGCACGCTCTACCAATGTTACCCACTACCGCTGTAATTCAAGGTGGACTTATTATCGAAAATCAAACATATCGTTTAGAATTTGATATTGACAGTATTTTAGCAGAATTACGCGAACCACTGGCACCCACAATTGCAGAAATGTTAGGAGTACTATAAATGGCAGGTGGCGTAACTTTTGCGAATGCCAGCATCATAATGCAGGGCGATGCCCATCTTTTAACACGCAAACGCATTCGTGAAATGGTTACTGCCCAAACCCGTGTTGAGTGTTTAAAAGTGTTAGACGAATGTGGTTATCAAACTGATTTCGCCAAAGATGACGATTTATTGGATGCTGCACGTACACAAACTTTAACAACTTTCCAAAGTTTATGTGAAGATGCTGCACTGGCAACGTGTGTTCAGTTAATGAACCAATTAACTGAAGAAAACATTGATACTACGTTTACACGGTTAACCGAACAAATTCCATTAATTAAAACCACCAGTATCCGCAATTATTTCACCAATTGGATTGATATGGTTAACGTGCGTAATTATTATAAAGGCAGTACCACGCTTTTACCAGGTGGCAATTTAACATTTGGACAATTGGATTTATTTCCAGAACAAACATTAGAACAACGTGAAGACGCCATTCGTACCCACTTAGATCGATTAGGTGCGGTTGATAAAGACGATCTCTTTAAGCCTAACCCATTGTTCTGGTGGTACTTACAACGTGAAAAAGAATTAATTATTATTAAAGCCATTCTAATTAGTAAACGTTTTCATTATGACGTAATTTGGCTGCGTGAAAATTTAAGGGGGTTATATGAACAATTTCAGTAAGGATATTGCTGTCATTGGAGAACAAGCCATTGTGAAAGTTTTCAGTGCCATTGGCTATGATTGTTTTTATGATACCGAACCCGATGCCGTCATTGCCCGCTGTCAAGCCTTAGAAACTGCCGGTTATAAAATTATTTTAATCTTAGAAAAAACCGCTGCGCAAATTAGTAGATATTTAGATAGTCGTGCTAGTCTAGCTTATCCCATTATTTTACCAATTCCTGATACCACAACTCACAGCAATTATGGAATGCAACGTCTGAACCAGAATATGGAAAAAGCGATGGGTATCAAAATAGGAGGAAATTTATGAAGCAAGGAAAAATTATTAAAGTTAGTGGACCATTAATTGTCGCATCTGGTCTTGATTCGGCCAACCTACACGATGTTGTCTACGTCGGTAACGCAAAATTAGTTGGTGAAATTATTGAACTACGTGGCGATAATGCTAGTATTCAAGTTTATGAAGAAACCAGTGGCGTGAAAGTTGGCGACCCCGTTATTAACACCAATGCCCCACTGTGTATGGAATTAGCCCCAGGCATTATGTCAGGAATTTTTGACGGAATTGGCCGTCCGTTAGCGGATATCCGTCAATTAGTTGGTGATCGTATCACAACTGGTTTAGCCGTAGATAAATTGAACCGTAAAACTAAATGGGAATTTAAAGCCACCAAACAAGTTGGAGATACTGTTACCGCAGGGGATATATTAGGTACGGTACAAGAAACTGCTGTCGTAGAACATCGTATTTTAGTTCCTTATGGAATACAAGGTAAAATTACAAAGATTGCTTCAGGTAACTACACCATCATCGACACTATTGCTGAAATTGATGGTAAACCAATACAAATGTTACAAAAATGGCCAGTTCGTCAAGCCCGCCCTATTCACCATAAATTAGCAACCAGTGTGCCATTAATTACCGGACAACGTACCATTGATACTTTGTTTCCCATTGCCAAAGGCGGTGTAGCGGCTATCCCTGGACCTTTTGGTTCTGGAAAAACTGTTTGCCAGCACCAAATCGCCAAATGGTCAGATGCACAAGTCGTGGTTTACATCGGTTGCGGGGAACGTGGTAATGAAATGACCGATGTTTTGAATGAATTTCCTGAACTGTTAGATGTCAAAACTGGCGAACCATTAATGAAGCGTACTATCTTAATCGCTAATACCAGTGATATGCCTGTGGCAGCACGTGAAGCCAGCATCTACACTGGTATTACGATTGCCGAATACTTCCGCGATATGGGTTACGATGTGGCAATTATGGCAGATAGTACCAGTCGTTGGGCGGAGGCATTACGCGAAATGAGTGGTCGTCTGGAAGAGTTGCCCGGCGAGGAAGGTTACCCTGCGTATTTAAGCAGCCGTATTGCTGAATTTTACGAACGCGCCGGTCGTGTACAAGTATTAGGTTCAACCGGACAATTGGGTTCAATTACGGCAATTGGTGCAGTTTCGCCACCGGGTGGTGATTTAAGTGAACCAGTTTCCCAAGCTACGTTACGAATTGTTAAAGTGTTCTGGGGCTTGTCAGCAGCTTTAGCCTACCGTCGTCACTTCCCAGCAATTGACTGGTTGACTTCTTATTCGTTATATGTTGACCAATTAGAAGATTGGTATCGTGATAATCTTTCCCCTGACTATTTAACCTATCGTCAAGGTGCAATGAAAGTTTTGCAATTATCTGCCAATTTGGAAGAAATTGTTCGGCTCGTAGGTGAAGATTCCTTGTCCGATGCTGACCGCTTAATTTTGGATACTGCGAACTTGCTCAAAGAAGATTATTTAATGCAAGATGCAATGAGCGAAATTGATACTTATGCAGCACCAAAAAAACAATTTTTAATGTTAGAAGCGATGATGACTTATTATAATCTAGCTGACACTGCAATTCGCAAAGGCGTTGCTTATGAAAAAGTTATCTTACCAACAGTGCGGGAAGAATTTGCTCAATTCCGTTACTTACCAAATGACCAAGCAGATAAAATTACTGAACTAACAAACCGCATCAAATATGAATTAGGAGGCAAACTGGTATGAACAAATATTATAAAACCATTCAAAGTGCCGTAGGTCCATTATTAGTTGTCACTGACACCCAAGGGGTAACTTATAATGAATTCGTTGAAATTAAAGCTGATGATGGTACCGTACGTTACGGTAAAGTCTTAGAAGTTTTAGACGATAAAGCCGTGGTTCAAATGTTTACTGCAGGACAAGGTTTAGGCATCCACGATAATGCCGTCAAATTTACGGGACACGGTTTAGAAGTTGCTGTATCACCTAATATTCTTGGTCGTGTTTTTGATGGATTAGGACGGCCTAAAGATGGTGCTGCACCTTTGATTGCCACAAAAAAATTAGACATTAATGGTGCACCAATTAACCCAACCGCGCGCGATTATCCACAAGATTTCATTCAAACTGGGATTTCCACCATTGATGGTTTGAACACCTTGGTTCGTGGACAAAAGTTGCCAATTTTTTCAATGTCTGGAATGCCCCACGCTGAATTAGCCGCCCAGATTGCTCGCCAAGCGACCGTACCCAATAGCGACACTAAATTTGCAATTGTCTTTGCTGCAATCGGCATTACTTACGATGAAGCCGCCTACTTTATGAATTCGTTTGCTGATACTGGTGCTCTTTCACGTTCAGTAATGTTTATAAACTTAGCTAATGACCCAGCATTAGAGCGTATAGCAACACCCCGTGTGGCTTTAACTGTAGCCGAATATTTAGCATTTGAATTAAATTATCACGTTTTAGTGATTACCACGGATATGACAAACTATGCAGAAGCCCTACGTGAAGTTTCCGCAGCTCGTAAAGAAATTCCAGGTCGTCGTGGTTACCCTGGTTATCTATACACTGACTTGGCTTCATTGTATGAACGTGCGGGTTGCATTAAAGGTTGTCAAGGCTCAATTACACAGATTCCAATTTTAACAATGCCAGAAGATGATAAAACCCATCCTATTCCCGATTTAACTGGTTATATTACCGAAGGTCAAATTGTAATTTCGCGTGAACTTTACAAAAAAGGAATTACCCCTCCCATAGACATTTTACCATCTTTGTCGCGTCTAAAAGATAAAGGTATTGGTGCTGGTAAAACCCGTGATGACCATAAAGGCGTCTTGAACCAATTATTTGCCTGCTATGCTAAAGGTAAAGACAGTAAAGAATTAGCACAGATTTTAGGAGAATCCGCTTTATCTGAGACTGACCAATTATACTGTAAATTTGCTACTGAATTTGAAAATCAATTTATCAACCAAGGTTTTGATACCAACCGTACCATTGCCGAAACTTTGGACTTGGGTTGGAAATTACTACGTCTACTACCAAAAGTCGAATTAACCCGTATCAGTAAACCAATTTTGGATAAGTATTATAATGATGACACAAACGACGACTAACATCAGTCCTACTCGAATGGAACGCTTGCGCCAAAATGACCGACTGAAAACAGCCAAACGGGCGCACAAGTTACTGGAAGATAAATATGATGAAATGGTACATAAGTTTTCCGAGTTAATTAAAAAGAATCGCAGTTTACGCGAATTGGTCGAAAAAAAATTAACTCAAGCCTTGCAACTCTTTGTGGCTGCCAATACCCAAATGACCACAGCTGCCGTCGATGCCGCGTTAGCAATGCACCACCACGCTATTTCCTTAACTTGCTCGACACAAAACATTATGGGGTTAACTGTACCCCACGTTAGCATTGTTGATCTTGATCCCGTCAAAAATACCATTCTGTTAACCACTCCGGATAAATTTGATGAATCAATTAATTTACTACAACAACTAACAACCATTATAATTGAACTTGCCAATATTGAAAAAACTTGCAGTATGTTAGCCGACGAAATTCAAAAAGTCCGTCGTCGGATTAACAGTTTGGAATATAACTTGATTCCCAATATTCAATCGACAATTAAATTTATCACAATGAAACTAGACGAAAACCAACGCGAAACCCAAATCCGCGTAATGAAAATTAAAGATATGCAAAACAAAACCAAATAAAAAAGCCCGTGTTTTGCGGGCTTAGATTATTGACCATAATTTTATTCAAATATTTGACGAATATCATTACTGGTTTCAATGCGAATTGTTGAACGTGCTACGGGACCATACATAAAGAAACATTGACCACGAGGAGCCGCTACGATGGTTTCTTGCTCGCGTTTATTAATACCACCAGCATTTTTGTACAATGTAACCAAGTCGGTCATATCGTTGGGTGCTAATGAGAAAATCAAACTGTATTGCGAAGCGTTAATAATTGCCGCAGATTTTTTCGCAATGGTCGGCGAACCCACAAAGTCCTTAATATTTTGCGTAATAACAATTTGCATACCGTCATATTTACGAATACGTTTTGCCATTTGGAACATAAAGTCCAACGCAACCGGTCGTTTTTCATCAATAAAGACATGGGCTTCATCGACGACAACGATGATTTTACGTTTCGTGTGGTACTTCTGGTTGTATTCACGATTTTTAATAACTTCACCTTCCAAGTACTTAAACACCAACAACATTTGTGCATTTGCCACCAATTCGTTTTTGTTAGACAATAAAGTTAAGAAATTAAACACAAAGAAATTTTCTTCCGTACGAATGGTATTTGGTCCATTCCACAAACCTGAATAACGGCCACCTTCGGCAAATTTTTCCAAATAGGTTGTTAACACACGGTAGTTAATGCGCGAGAATTCATCTTTGGCTTGGTTGTAGCTACGTTTCGCCAAATCATACAATTCATCAAAGACTGGGAATTGCTCAGGTTTAACCTTGGCAAAGTCTGTATATTTATCAATACCTTTCATACTATACAAACGGTTGACCAAACCGTTCAACGCCTCCAAAGCATCAGAACGGATACCTTCCATAACGATTTTAAAGAACGATTCCAAGAAACGTAAGTGACTCTCGAATGTATCATCAAATTCTTCCCCAGTGTCATCATCTTCGTCCAACATATTGGGATAAATATGGAACGGGTTAAAACGACCACGTCCGGCGTTACCAACGTCAATCATACCACCGTGAAGTTTTTTCGCCATTACAGAATATTCTTTTTCTGGGTCGCAAATATAGATACGTGCATTATCGGCCGCCAAGTTGGTTAGAATCGATTTAGTCGCAAAGGATTTACCACCACCCGACTTACCAATAATAATCATATTACTGTTAACACGAACATCATTACGCTGGAAGAAATCAACAAAAACTGGATTGCTGTTACTGCCTAACATAATTCCCTTTTCGTCCATTAATAAATCCGAAACGAACGGGAAACAAGCGCCTAAAGTGCTGGTAACCATACCACGTTCGACCGCATCGTATTTATCAAGACGTGAAACGTTCGCCGATACAAAAGCATCAATTTGTTTACCGGCATTATTGGTATATTTGAAACCTTCTTCAATAATTGTATTACGCAATTCAATGGCTGTTTTAGTATCAGTCGTTAAATGGATTTTAACATTAAACATTTGTTCATTACCAGTTTTTAACTGTTGCAACATTTGCTCAATGGTTTGCAACTGGCTTTGTTTTTCCATCCTTTGACTTTCCTTACCTTTGCTGGCTTCTTGTGAACGCATTTCCATAATTGCACGGTCAATCATTTTTTCAGATTCAGCTTTTGACACCTGTGAGAAATTCATTACCGCACGACAATTTGGATAGTTAAAAAACGTATATAACCAAGCCGCACTAACATTCATCGGATAGTCAGTAATGGTGAACGTGGTTTTTTGTTCGTCATCCATTGTAAACTTATTAAAACCAAACTTGATTTTATCAGGATAAGTCCATTCCGTACGTTTATCAAATGGCATATGGTCGAAATCTTTTTCGTTAAAGTACTTATTATAATTACCACGCAAAAAGACATACAATTCCTTACCCAACAAACGGTGTGCGTGTAAGGAAGCCCCTAACGCCGTAATAACACTGGAAGTCGTATTATCCAATTCCTCTTTTTTGTTAGCATAAATTACCAAATAATAACTGGTACGATAAACTTTAGCATCTTCGTTGATGTATTCCAAAATTTGTCCACGTGAATTAAACACGGGCTCACGCGCTTCCAATTCTTCCTGCGTAAAAGAACCACGCTCCACGTTTTTAACTAATTGATCGTATTTTTCAATTTCATTATCAATGTAATTATCAAAAATAATTGGTTTCTCAAACGAAATCAAACTACCAGAATTTTGTGGACCAATACGACGTAAAGCATTTGCCAAATTATTAATCAACATAGTTTGTGCTTCGGGTCCTAACAGACCGAATTCTACAGGCATAATTTCGATGACCGATGCAACATAGTTACCATAATCAATAAATTTATCATCTACGATACCTTGATATGGCACCAACATTGTCATCTCAACGCAGCCTTTCTCCAATCTTTTCGCATACTTTTTAGGATAAGCTAAAAAACGGAAATACCAAATAAACGATTCATAGCGACGGTCCCCAGCTACATCTTTGGTCATCCCAATAATTACTAATAATGCCATAAAGCCACCAAGTCCCATCAAAATCCACATTCCAGATGAGAATAGCAAAGCCGTCGTACCACAACCAAGAATCAACCAAATTAAATCACTGGAGGTTAGTCCCTTAATGAAAATGGTCTTAATTTTCGTTTTTCTTGGGATAAAATAGTCGCCCATCGTCTACCGATTAACTTCCTTTTCCTGTTGACATCAATTCTTTAATTTTCTTTTCGTTTTCACGTTGTCCAGCCAATAATTTCATCTTAGCAGCAAAGGTTGCATTGACACGATCCGAGCAATCGTTAGCGGTAATCGCTTGACCAAATGAAGATTCTAATCTGTCAATATCACCCACCATTGCATTGAAATTGGCATCATGTGCGTGGTCGGCTTTCCATTTGGCTAATGCTGCACGGTTCTTTTCAACAATTTCGTTATGTATATTATCGTTACTACTATTCAACGCACGTAATGTTTCTTGTAATGCCTCTGCCATTTCGGTTGTATTTGCACAAATCTTACCATTCAGATTTCTAATAGAACCAGCCAATTCTTTCCATTGTTCACCACCAAAAGTACCTTGCATACTGTTTATCATTTCATCAACTCTCGCACGTGCATTACTTTCTTGACTACCCAAAGAACTAATCATTGTATCCATTTTTTGTGTTGCCAATTTATTTTCCACCATCGAAGTTAAATGTGCCAGAACGGTTTGTGCATTAGCAATACTGGAACCTGTCATACTAGTCAACATACTGCCCATATGTTCCATATCAAATTGTGAGATTGCTTTGATACTATTGATGTAGTAATCATTACCATTTTCGACCCATTTTTGAACTGCATCAATGGTCGATTGATCAAATTTTGATTCACGCACCGCGGCGACGTCGTGTTTACGGAACGCATTAATCAAAGCGATGAATTCTTCACCTGCCCCAGCATAATTACCTTTACGGATTAACTCCTGGCGGTGGCTATCCGAAACCATCAATCTTAACGCATCTGGTGGAACTTCATCCAAATATCTCTCACGATTTTCTTGTAAACTGGTAATAATCGGACGTTTGAAAATTGAATCCATTTCATCACGATGTGCTTTTGCAAATTTTTGTTGACGTAATTCCGCTTCATTACGTTGAACAAACTGTTTCATATACTGTGTGAAACTATTTTCCATTGATTCTTTTAATCGGTTAATTTGTGCAATACATTCAGGATTACTTTCATCACCACTAAACTTTTCCAAAATTTGTCGTTTTTTGTAACCAAACGAATTAACATTGGTTGAATTGATATCCACATCGTATACTTCACTGTAACGTTCCATTACAGCCGCCTTATCTGCTTCATTAACAAAATTACCAATCTTATTGGCGACTTTACCCTGGGCATCTTTTCGTTTATCAATAACGGTCTTAGCATCATCGCGAATTTGTAATTCAGTATTCTTTTGGGCGATTTCGTTAATAGTGTTCAAGTTGGCTTTCAAACTATTCAAAACTTCATCATTATTCAAATCTTTATTATCACCACAAATCTGTTTCGCAATCTCATCTAACTTCGTATTGTTATCAATGTGCGACATACAAGTCTTTAAATACTTAATTAAGTCTGCATCATCTTCTTTACCCAATGCTTTGGCAATATCTTTCACACTATCCAATTTACTATCACGATCTTGAGTAATTGCGTGAATATTTTGATTAAGTTCGGCTTCACCCATTTTACACAATTTCGCAAATTCAGCTTTGGCCTTATTTAAATCATCCTCGTTCAACTTGAATTCTGCACTTAAGCCAATATGTCCATCCGTAATATCTTTGGTAAGTTGTTCGTCCCCACCTGCTTTTTCATATTGTTCTTGGATGTATTGTGCTTTAAGTATTTCACTGTTTTGTTCGATATATTGTTGCTTGGTCTGTTCTTTAAATTCTTTCTCGTATTTTTTCTTAATTAACGAACCATCATTATCAATGATTGCATCAGCAACTGCTTCAACACCACCCATCGATTTAAGTTCTTTACCAAAACCAAAATCGTGTAATATAGCCTCACAAATATCCTGCCTTACTTGATTATTATCAATGTCGGTGGCAAATCCTAACTGATTACCCAAACGTTTAAATTCCGCCGCAAAATTACCATCACCCATTAATGTGAAATTATTCCATTTCTCATCCAACATCATTTCAATGTTTTCATCACTTTCATTGGGTAATTGCTTTTTCAATTCATCACGCCATACATCATAAACTTTACCTTGTAACCCTTTACCACTTAAGAGATCTTTTCTTGCTTTTACTCTTTGTTGTCCAATTGCATCTAATGCTTGCCTTCTAGCATCAACTACACTAAGATTATCTTCCTTCATAAATGCTTCAGTTAACACATCAACCATTTCTTCATCCGAAGATATCGCGTGAATTCTGTTTTCGTCAATTTTACCTTTATTTTCTACTATCTTAGCGACTTCTGCTTCTGCTTTCTCGCTTGCCAACTTCATTGCTTGTGTTTTCGTTAATGGTTGACCTTTTTCTCTAGCTTCATCCTGAAGTTCTTGCGCATACTTGGCAGTCAATAATTCGGTATAATTTTCTTTGTTGGAAAGTGTTTTTCTACGTTGGATAATGTTATTACGTAGCGCATCATCAGTTAGACTGTTTTTATAGTCTTCACTGTTAATAGCTGCCGCACTAATGGCATCTTCTTCCTCTTTCTTGTAAATATCCTCGGCTTCTTTCTCATCCTTAGCTTTACCTTCCGCAATGATATCAGCAATACGTTTTGCGTGGTATTTTTCTTCTACTTTTTTATCCTTTAATTTATCTTTACCTGCCAAAGAAGCAACTGCACGGTCTTCTGCTCTTTGCGCTTCTTCCAATGGCTTTTGTGCTTCGACACAAGCGTCAACAACTTGTTGTAATGGGTCAGCCCATTTTTTAATTTGTTCATCACGGTATTTATTACCTGCGGCCTTAATTTCTTCCGCATTCTTTTCAGCGTTTCTTGCCCGCGCCCAAGCACCCAATAACGAATCCTTGTTTTCAGCTAATGTTCCATTAACACCAAAATGAGCACGGAATAATTCTCCAACGCCAGACGTAGCTATATTAACACCAATACCTTTCATTGCTGCTGCAAAACCACTGTTTGCTAAATTAGCCTGCCTTTTAACTTTTTTCGCAACGTGAACCCCATTCGTTTGACGGTTGAAAGTTTCATCTTGTAATAAACCACTTGTTGCTGCAGTTAGTGCCGCATTATATTTGTCTTTGTTAACCTTACCATTTTCATCTCTAAAATCAGCACGTTTAACCAGTTCTTTTGCTTTGGATTTAGCAGCCGCTTCTTGCTTATAAAAGATTTTTTTCTGTGCTAAACTTAAACCTTCCGTTCCGTCTGCTTTTTTTGCTTTATCTAGTTTTTTTCGTGCTTCTTTTTTTTGGTCTTCGGTTGCATTAGGATTTCTCATTACATCGTCAAATTCCTTTTGCGCATCGGCGATAGCTTGTTCTTTCTTCTGATGGGCATCAGCTAAAGCTTTGAGTTGGCTTTCTTTCTTCTTTTTTCTATTTTCTAAACGATCTTTTTCAGCACGAGCCATTGCTCCAACTAATCCACCCCTAGCCGCACGTTCAGTAAGGTTTTCCATTCTTTTATTCATTCGATCTTCACTTGTACCATATAATCGGTTTTTTAAACTACGAACCTTGTCAATACCGTGAGCTAAAGTTTTACCACCATCAATACTCTTTTTGGCAATTGCAGCCATTCCTGCCATATCCCTAAAAGGACTAGACAATGCCGTACCCATTCCTTTGAATGTATCGGCGATACCTTTACCTTCAAGTGCTTTTGCACCTAACATACTGGAAATTGAATCGCGAATCTTCGGCAACATTGAAATGAATGCCACGATAGCGAAGATACCCATAATCCAACCGCCAGGACCATCTCCAACTACTGCCGCGGTTGCATCACGCACTGGTTGAATTAAGATTGCAAAGAAATTCAAGGAAATGATAATTGCAAAAGCACTAATCGCTTCTTGATAGAACGGTTTAACGAAGTTATTATTAAATTTGCTGCCGTCATCAAACGGATAGAATGAAATCGTTACCGGGCTCATCATATACAAAACGGTCAAGTTAACGGCACGTTGAATCAAGCCGAAAGTAAATTGCATATACACACCAACCGCAGTAATAATCATAATGAAACCAATTGGGAAATTGATAAAATTCATTGCATACAAACGATCAACGGTCGTACTGTCACTCCACCTAAATTGTCCAACATAACTACCATTTGTTACTTGATAACCTTGTTGATTTTCAGTAACTACACTGTTTTCACCGTTCTTAGTCAAACATAAATAGCGTCGTGTGTTCCAGTTACCAGAAGCCATCAAATCGTCAATTCTTGATGCAATATTAAGATTTCTTTGGTTTGGATTCGCGCTATTATCAAGATCATACAGCATCTTCAATTTAGCACCAGTATTAAAACTTAGGGTTCCGCTTGATTTAACCCAATCACGAAGAACATTAACATCATTACTTCTGTCGTTTGAATCCAAAGGATTTATTTTACGTAAAGTAATAATGTTTTTGGTAAATTCATTAACTTCATCCGAGACAGGGTTTTCCGTGGTTAATTGATCAACATATGACATCGCTTGCGTCTGACCGGCGGCAAAACTACTGTTAGTATTAGCCGATGAAGGACGAACTACGGTTGCTGTTGATACAGGTACTGAAGCCGTACTGGGATTACGGTTGTAAGTATGACCACCTGGTATATATGTTGTTCCCTCATAGTAATAGAAGACTGCATTTTTATCATCGTTCCAATGAATGCCATCTGCTCCCCAATAACTATTGGACTCCATTGTGTATCCCACATTGCCACTTTGTGAATGTAGGTAGAAATCATTAGTAGTATTTTGATTAATAAAATATAAAATGCCACCATCCTTGTCCCAACGCACAGCATCAGCTGGATTTTCCGGTGTTTCCACTGTCATATTAATAATTTGCAAGTCAGCTAAACTCTTATTCGCCAAAACCGCACTTTGATTAGCATAGGTATAAATATCGGCGACATTTTTCAGATTGCCGTTTAACGAATCAGGATAACGTGAACCATATTTTGCCCAATCTACCAAACGATAAGCAGCAGGAATTGGTTCAGTACCGTCGTATGGTAATTGTTTAGTTTCGTCAATTAACATATTAACTTTAGTAGCAAAAAAGGTCCCATTATGTAACATAATGTCCTTAATCTCCAAGGGGCTAGCTGATTGTGCCGTAACATCATCAGTATAAAATTCAATAATTGGCTGATAAATTCCTGGCACAATACGTGGGTCAGCAAAACTACCAACTGGTTCCTGACCAACGACATACGCATTATATAATTTTACCAATTCAACATATGTATTCTTAATTTCTGTTTCCAAAGCGTCATATGTTTTTTCATAGCCAACCTTATTTAAGTAATTTTGTACTGTCTCCGTCGCATTACGGTTAGGATATACTACATCGTAAACTTTCAACAAGTTACCCAATTTGGTTAATAAACTGGCAGCTTGTTCATTATAATCGTCAATTTTACTTTTGTACTCAACCCAAACTTGTTGTTTTTGAGCTAAATCAGCAAGATATTGTGCCTGTTCAATATGTTCGCGTGCTGCAACTAAAGCATCATCATAACCACCGATTAAATCTTGTTTAATTCTATTCATATCTCCGACTAAATCGTCATATAAATCTTTAAAATTACCAAGATCAACACGATAGCGTTTAAATTTAACATCAACCGTTCTGGCTTGGGTATTAATCGTTGACCAAGCATCTTCAGCTCTTTCACCATCTAAAGTTTTTCCATCAACCGCTAAAGCCGTTGCAACCGGTGTCTTTTTACCAGTTTCTTCATCTACATTAACCGGTATCATTTTACCCAATGATTTCTCATAAACAGTTTCAAACATTTTAGCAAAAATTGGTGCCAAAAACCTAGTGAAAACAAATGGCTTCATATAAATTTTAACTTCAGTTGGCAATGGTCCCAATTGTTCCAAAATATTAATACCGAGATCACAATACAGATTGTTACCAACAACTGTTAAAAATAATTGTTCAAATTTACTAGCATCAAATGTATTGATATCGAAACTGGCACCGACGGAACCACTTTGCATTGTCACCTGGAACTTTGAACTAAAACCAAATTTTTGTGCCGCTTGAGTTTTCGAAGTATCCAATTCAGAACCTAGATACTGGTATTCACGAAAGAACCAATTAATTGGAATACGCTGAATTAACGTTCCACGCCACCAGATTTCAATCGGTGTACTAACTGGTTCACCACTTGATATCATTCCATAATTGATATAATCAATATCAACTGGCGAAAATGATAAATCAATAGTTGGCGCAATTCTAAAGTCGACCATTTTCAAAATATCAGCCTGCCAACCCGCCGAACCAGACACGTGGTTAGGGTTCGTATCGTTTAATTCGTGCGATGGTTCGCCATTAGTAATTCCACCTAGTCCCCAGACATTATCGTGTGCCCAATCATTCCACGAATACCCTTCTTCACCGATTTCTTTAGAACTATCGGATACACCAAAATAATTTGCCAACGGAGTAACAGTTTTGCCATCCGAACTGACAACACCCCAACTATAACCCGAAGATGCAGCAGCATAACGTTCTGCCAAACTCTTACCATTTGTACTGGTACCTTTTTTCTTTTCATCATCGTCAAATTCAACCAAGAAAAATTTTCCGTCCTTAGCATCGCCATCACTAGTCATTCGGTTTAACATTCTTTCCGCATAGAGTCCTTCACCTTCACCATCAGCACCGCGGTAGGCTCGATTAGCTTCGGCTGCCATTGCTTGGAACGTTAATCCTGCAATTGATACCGAACCATTACCCGTAGCTGCATCTAAAGCACGGAACATTACTCCTGATGCATATAATCCCACAACCACTGCCGCATTTACAAAGAAAAACATCAACAAACCTTTAAAGGTTCGGATAATAATTTTATAGGGATTTCCACCATCTTTTTCTTTGTAGTGATCTTGAATAATTTTCACAATCGTAAAGAAAACAATTAATGCCGTTGATAATCCAACCAAGTTATTGAAAATTGTACGAACTCTAGCATCTTGGATAATATATCCAACCATATCACCATTCGTACCTAAACCAGCCAAACTGCGAAAAACTTTCTCAATACAATCAACAATCCAAGCCAAACATTTCCAAATCATAAATAATATATGAGGAATCAAAGTTGCCAAAGCGTGAAGAGCATTACCTGCAAACTCTCCCAGACCAGTCCAGTCAAAAAGCAATAAATTTCCCCAATGCATACCTAAATCTTAAACCATAAGTGCGAAAAATGCCAAATGGTTTTTCGGCAATTAAACATTGAATTTAAAATGAATAATATCACCGTCTTGAACAATGTAATCGCGTCCTTCTTGGCGAACACGACCATTTTCCTTGGCAGTCAATAAATCGCCGTATTTGACAAAATCATCGTATGATACTACTTCAGCTTTAATGAAACCACGCATAAAATCGGTGTGAATTTTGCCCGCGGCAATTAAGGCTGTATCTCCCTTCTTAATCGTCCAAGCCCGTACTTCAGGTTCACCCGCAGTTAAATACGAGATTAGTCCTAATAAACCATAACCAGCAACCACTAAACGATCCAAACCGCTTTGTTTCAAACCATACATTTGCATAAATTCGGCACGTTCTTCATCGTTTTGCAGGGCCGCAAACTCATTTTCTACTTGTGCACAAATGCCAATCACCTGAGCATTATCAGCCGCCGCGATTTCCTTAATTTTTTGGAAATGTGGATTATTTGCCCCATCGTTTGCAATATCGCTTTCGTTATAATTGGCGACGTAAATCACAGGTTTATCAATCCCGGCATATTCTAATTCTAATTTAATGGTATCAATATCGTTTTCCGGATTAGCCCCACCGGCTACGTGAGTTACGTTCGGATCATCAAACGCCCGTACGACGTGTACAATCGCATCGACCTCACGAATATGTGATAAAAATTTATTACCTAAACCTTCACCTTGCGAAGCACCCTTAACCAAGCCAGCAATATCCACAAATTTTACCGTAGAATAAATTACTGATTTAGCATTGTAATGCTTTGCCAAAAAATCAACACGTGGATCCGGTACCGGCACGATACCAATGTTTGGTTCAATAGTACAAAAGGGATAATTAGCTACTTCTGCACCAGCACGTGTAATTGCATTAAACAATGTACTTTTTCCAACGTTAGGTAATCCAACAATTCCGATTTTCATTTTATTAACTCCTTTTTCAATCCCGTTTTTTTCCAAATAAAATCATAAAATATGACAAGTAACGTAAGAAATATAATAACGACATTGCAAACGTAACAACATAAGTATTTGCTGCCGCACGTAAAACTTGACTTACTGCGACGCGTTCTTCCCCGTTTTCGACTACTTGCATTTGATCTAATAACTGTTTACCACGATGCGAGGCATCAAATTCGGTGGGCAAAGTAATAAAATTAACCAAAGCACTTAATCCGTAAACGATACAAAATCCCAATAGAAGCCATTCAAAATAAACTGATGAAGCCATACCAAAGGTTAATACGGCTGCCACTAAACTAATAATAATTAACGGTGTTAACAAACGGCTGGAAAAATTACTTAATCGCACCACGACATTGCGCAACCTTAGAGGCAAATACCCTTGTGCATCTTGCAACGCGTGTCCACATTCGTGAGCTGCAATTGCCAAAGCCGAGATTGAGTTATTATCAATTACTTTAGCACTTAATCGAATGGTCTTGTCACGTGGATCATAATGGTCCCCAGTGTGTTCTGGTGCTTCTTCCACTCTGATATTAAGTTGGTTTTCCGTAGCAATTTTTTGTACTAATTCACGCGCTGTTAAATTACCCGTTACTTTTAGGTTATGATAGCGTTCAATCACAACAGTAACATTAATTGAAATTACAATTGCCACAATTAAAACAGGGAAAAATGCAATTCCCGAAATAACATAGATTAATTCCCAAGACATAATTTATTATTACTTATTTTACCATTTGCAACAACATTTTTTTCAATGCTGTTAAATCTTTGACGTGAATAATTTCTACACCATTCACAACATCAGGATTATTATCACGATTGCGGAAGAAATCGTTCACAACTTCAAAAATTTCGCCCGCACCTTTGAATTCATCCACGATGATCATCTTCTTTTTAGCGAAAAATGAAAACATTAATTCACTAAATGTTCCCCAACTACCACCTAAAGCCACCACTACATCACTATAGGGAGTCATATCCATACTGCGCTTTAAGAAATTTTCACTGTTGGTTGGTAAAATGTTTTCATTAAAGACTAAATCCGAAACACCGTCCGTATTAAATTTGTAACGTTCCAAGTGTTCTTGTAAATTTGCAGCTGGTGTATAACCAATGACCTTACCACCCGCTTGCACGGCAGCACGTCCAACATAATAAGGATAGCCCATACAAGCACCGGTCAAAATTTCAAAATGATTTTCCGCCAAGAACTTACCCAAATCAGCACACGCTTGAATTTCTTTTTCGCTGTAATGTTTATTATTAGTTCCACCATAAACAGTAATTTTCATTTAAAATCCCTCCTTTAAACTAATGGTCTTATTAAAGACTAAACCATCTTTGTGGTCAAGCACATAATATCCTTTACGCACAAATTGGTATTTTGTTGCTACGTCATTACGATCAACTAACCATTTTTCCGCATAACCTTGACTTTCGTGTAATGAATTATGATTAATATTTTCTTCGCTTAAATCCGTACCAGCCTTTAATAATGGTTCAAAACTACGAATTGTCACCGAAACCGCTGTACGTGCGTCAACAAATTGAATCACACCTTTAGCCTTTTCGTCGGTAATTTCACATTCCAAAGTATCGCCAACTTTACGTAAACATTTAATTTTATAAGCACCACGTAATTGCACCACACCACCAATAACCAAGCGTTTGTATTTAGCGGGTGGATTATCACTGTAATCATCGCCATCAATCCAAATTTCATTTGAGAAACTAATTGGATGTGTACCTGCTGTTTCATCGTGTGGATTGTTAACTACATCAAAGGTTTCTACTTTATCATAGTTAACAATTTTCACTTTAATGGGATTTTCCACGACTGCCACACGAATAGCTTGTTGATCTAATTCAGTACGTACGTAATATTCCAAAGCCGACAATGGTACCGTCATTACATTTTTAGTTACCCCAGTTGATTGCACAAAATCTAAAATCGCTTTGGCTGGATAGCCACGACGACGCATACCCGAAATTGTTGGCATACGTGGATCATCCCAACCACTAACCATACCTTCATCCACAAAACGCTTTAACCATCGTTTACTCATTACAAAACGTTCAATGTTTAAACGCGAAAATTCGTACTGTTCAGGTGGAATTTCCGGTAAATCTGGCAAAGCACCTTTGCATTGGTCAATACACCAATGATATAACGGACGGTGGTCTTCGTATTCCAAACTACAAATACTGTTACTAATATGTTCGATATAATCACTTAGACTATGGGCAAAGTCATACATTGGATAAATCACCCATTTGTTGCCAGTACGATAATGTGTTTGACGCAAAATGCGGTACAAAACTGGATCGCGCATATTCATATTGGGTGAAGCCATATCAATCTTGGCACGCAAGACCCGACTGCCATCGGCAAATTCACCAGCACGCATACGGGCAAATAAATCCAAGTTTTCTTCTACGGAACGGTTACGATACGGACTTTCTTTACCAGGAACACCTAATTCACCGCGCATCGCTTTGACTTCATCCATTGAACAATCATCGACATAAGCCAAACCACGTTTAATTAAATGTACAGCGCATTGATATAATTTTTCGTAATAATCACTAGCAAATACAACTTGATCATATTTAATACCTAACCAATCCAAATCACGTTTTTGGCTTTCCACATATTCCATACTTTCTTTCGCTGGGTTAGTATCATCAAAGCGTAAATTAGCAGTACCATTGTATTTACAACGCATACTATATGAAATGCTAAATGCTTTGGCGTGTCCAATATGTAGATAGCCATTTGGTTCTGGCGGATAACGCAAAATAATTTTTTGTCCGCGTGCTTGTGCTTGCACTAAACCTTCTTCAATAAAATTCATATCCAAATTATAGATTTATTTTTGTGCTTTGTCTATTCCAAATTAAAAAGCGAACTTTTATATCAAACGATAAATCGCATCTTTTAATTGTTCAATCCCAGTTTTTTGTGTGGCCGAAATCACAATCGCACCATCTGGCGCATTGAAATTTGGATTCTTGTCAATTTTATTATAAACCAATAATTGTGGAATTGAGCCCGCACCAATATTTTGGAGAACTTGATTAACCACCGTAATTTGTTCGTCGTGGTCAGGATTTGCACAATCCACCACGTGAATTAATAAATTAGCTTCCCGCGTTTCATCCAAAGTCGCTTCGAACGCATTAATAAATTCGTGTGGTAAATGGTTAATAAAACCAACTGTATCGGTTAACACAAAATTTTTTCCATTTAAATAAATCGCACGCGTGGTTGTATCCAAAGTTGCGAACAATTCGTCTTTGGCATAAACACCGGCTTTAGTCAATAAGTTAAATAAAGTCGATTTACCACTATTGGTATAACCAACCAAACAAACACGACATTGATTATGACGTTGACGTCCTGCCACATTACGCGCTTTTTTTACTTCAGCAAGTTTACGTTCTAGTGCCGTAATTTCATCGTGAATTAAACGTTTGTCTAATTCTAATTTCTTTTCCCCTGGCCCACGCATACCGACACCATTACGCATTTTACTCATCAAGCCACCACTACCAATTAAGCGTGGCAAGTTATAACGTAACTGCGCCAATTCAACTTGTAATTTACCGGCCGCACTTTGCGCCCGTGCCGCGAAAATATCCAAAATTACTTTACTGCGGTCTAAGACAGGAACGTTCAACTCACGTTCCAAATTACGAACTTTACTACCTGATAATTCGACGTCAAAAACGACAACATTGGCTTTGGTTTCCGCAATCAAATTTTTAATCTCTTCAACTTTACCTTTACCAATATAATATGTAACATCAATATCTTTTCGGTTCTGGATCACACGACCAACGGTTTCAATATTACAAGTTTGACACAACAAAGACAGTTCATCTAAATCATCTACAGAAAAAATTTGGTTGACGCCAACGCCAACCAAAATTGCTTGGTCTGGTAACACCAGATTGTTATGCATTACGTTCAGCCGCCGCCTTGGCTTTTTTTGCTTTTACATCGTTTTTAGTTTCAATGCGTTTAACACCATCATAGTAACCACATTCTGGACATACTACGTGTGGGCGGATTTTAGCTTTGCATTGTTTGCATTCAGTCAACGTCGGAGCCGTTAATTTACTGTTGTTTGAAGTACGGGTATTGCGACGTGCTTTCGATACTTTGTGTTTTGGTACTGCCATAATGCAAGATTATAACAAACTGCACTTGATTTGTAAAGAACTTTCATATATATTAATCGAATGGGATTATTAGCAAAGGCTGAAGCCTACCTACAATGGGAAGCGGAACAACGCATTGCCGCGGAACGCAGAATGGCAGAAGAACAAAGGGTTTTAGCTGTGGCAGCAGAAAAACGCAAAGCTAAAATCAAAGCAGTTACTCAACACGTCGGTAAAGAAATTAAACAAACCCAAGTTAAATTGACACACATCGTAACTGACTTCAAAACTAAATTTCAAAGTGCCATTAAAAAGAACTATCAACCTAAGTTGCGTCGTTACGCCGCAATGTTGTTAGCATTGGGATTAAGTGTACAATTGGCGGAACCACGCACCATGAACGATTACAACCTTACTCGACAAAAAATCGCTAATTGGAATTTTGCACCCCAAGTCGAATTAACTGTATCCAATCGACCAACTACAACAAACTTTAATGGGTTCAGAGATTTTTTCACGAAAGACGTACAAATCTCAAAATTCAGTAGTCAAGATCGTGATAATTTAGCTCGTTTACTATATGGCGAAGCCGGTCGCGATACAGTTGATGCGGTTGAAGTTTTGCATACCGTTTTAAACCGCTATGCTTCACCACTGTTTAAAGGTACGATGAATGATATTATTACCGCCAAAAATCAATATGTTGGTTTCAGTGCAAACCACCCAGTTGATAGTAAATTGCGCGAATTAGTAGATTTTGTCATTGATGAATGGGAAGCCAAAGGTTGCCAACAAGTTGAAAATTGCGATCATTATTATTTTGTTACTGGTAAACCAGGAATTTGCAATAAATTTGAAATCAGCGCTAAGGGTTCACAAGGTTTATGGGTCGACACGGCAAAAAAACAATACGCTGAATTACAGCATTATTGTCCAACAGCCATCGACCAAGCCACACGCTTTAACCGTATATATGAAATGGAACACGCCCAAGATCGTACAATGTAATTGATTAATTCGCTTTCAATAATTTTTCACATTCTAAGGCAATCATTAATTCTTCGTTCGTTTTAATGATTAATTTTTGGCAATTCGGTAAGAAATTGAAATGTTGCATTACACGTTCTGACACAAATTTACGATAAACACCAATACCACCCGTCCAAACAATTGCATCGCAACCTTTCATCTCGGCCACATAACCACCGATATATTGAATTAAACGGTGAATAAAAACATCAATTGCAACTTTGACACGCGGATTAGTTTCCATAATTGGTTCAAGGTCGCGCATATCAGAAGAAATTCCCGTCATACCCTTTAACCCGCAAGATTTGTTAAGATAAGTAATTGCTTCTTCAACTGTGAAATGATGTTTTTCACACAAAATACTTAACACTGCTGGATCAACATCTCCCGAACGAGTTCCCATTACTAACCCTGCCAACGGAGTCATTCCCATACTTGTGTCGATACATTGTCCGTTTTGTACCGCACAAATACTGGCGCCATTGCCAATATGACAAGTAATTAATTTTAAATCCTTTAAGGGGCGACCTAATTGCAACGCTGCTTGTTCCGCAACATATTGATGACTAGTACCGTGAAAACCATATTTACGAATTCCATACTTTTCGTAATCTTCATAAGGCAAACCATAAAGGTATGCTCCAGGTTGCATCGTACTATGGAACGCAGTATCAAACACTAAGAAGTTTGGTAAATCTGGCATTTGTGCACGACAGGCCCGTACTCCCGCCATCGCTGCTGGATTATGTAATGGTGCTAGATAAGTAATCTTATCCATTTCAGCTAACACTTCGTCAGTTACTAAAACACTGTGTTGAAATTTTTCACCACCGTGCACAACACGATGTCCTACAGCTTTAATTTCCGACAAGTCAATTTTACTCAAGATTTCCTTAATGGCTGTTGCGTGGTCCGTAACACGTTGGATATCATCATCAACAATTTTTTCCTTAGTTGTTGTTTCAACAACTTGGTACTTAACCGAACTACTACCACAATTTAAAACTAAAATTTTCATATAATGATTGTAGCATAAAATTTTTTTGTGGTATAATAATTTAATGAAGATTGCGGTAATTATTGCCAATTTCAATCCTTTACACAAAGGACACGAGTATTTAATTCAGAAAACTCGGGAAATTACTGATTGTACACACATTGTCGTCATTCAAACTGGTAACTTTACCCAACGCGCTGAGCCAGCAATTATTGAAAAACACTTGCGTGCACAAAGTGCCGTTATGTGTGGCGTTGATGCCGTCTTAGAAATGCCAACCGCTTATGCTACCAATAATGCAGAAGTTTTTGCGAAAGCTGGAGTTCAGATTGCCAACGTAATTCCGCACGCCAGTTATTTAGTTTTCGGCGTCGAAGATAATAATCTACAAATCTTAAAACAAATTGCTTATGTTAAATTAACAAAAAGCCGTGAGTTTGATAAATACATCAAAATTCATTTAAAAGCCGGTTTATCATACAGTGCAGCGCAAACTGAAGTCGTGAAAAAATTATTGCCAGAAATTCCACCCGCGGTCATCACTAAAATTTTAAACGGTGGTAATAACATTTTGGCGATTGAATATTTACGTGAACTACACCGCTTACATAGTACCATTCAACCAGTAGCAATTGCCCGTTGCAAAGACGAAGATAAACAAACTAATACCACGGCATTAGCATTACGTGATGCTTACTATAACCAAAGCAAACCAATTGAACATTATATTCCTGAACAAGTATTGCCTTTTACAATGCAAGCCATTGAAAAACATCCTGTGAAAGAAATGTTTGAATCTACGATTTTATTTGGTGCATTAACCGACTTGGATGTTAAACATACATATAATGCTAATTTAGAAATCGGTAAATTATTCCGCGGTCACCGTCCCGTAACTTATGAACAATTAACTGCTGTGATGCCCAACCGTCAATACACCGTGAACCGTTTAAAACGCGTAGCTCTACACGCAACTTTAGGTGTTACCAAGAAAGATATCCAATTTATTTACCAACGCAATCATTTACCCTACGTCAATTTATTGGCCATTCGCAGTGATGCCCACGATTTATTTAACGAACTCAGTTCTATTCGCCTAACTCCAGTCATCTTACACGGTAACCAGAACCGCCCAACCATTGATAAATATTATTTACGAATGCGTCAAATTGACCACCGCGCTAACAGTTTGTACGAAATTTCTTGTAAACAAAAATTCGCTCAAAAACCACTTTATGTTATTTTGGACAACCAAACCAACGACCCAATCATCAATGACACTACCAAAACCGAACCATCCACACAACAAAAAACTAAACTTAATCATCACAAAACCACCGAAGATTATTCTAACTCCCCCGACGTGGAAAACTAATGTAAATCAAAAAAGCCTGGACAAGTTACCAGGCTTTTTTTGTTTACACATTACTTATAGTTTTTTACGCTTGCGAGATACCACAATACCAAAGATGGTACCCATTGTACCTAAACCTGCGGCACCACCGGCGGTACCTGCTACAGCGGCAACGACCGCGGTATTGGCTTGGTCGTTATTTGTTTGACTGGTTACCGTTGTGTTTTCTGTTGGAGTTTCCGCATTAGTATTTTCGTTTTGGTTATCCGGTTGATTTTCTTGATTTTGGTTTTCGTTACCGCTTTGGCTATTGCCGGCGTTGTATCCCCAAACAACATTATCTTCACGTCCATTATGCCAATAGGACAACCAACCATCAGGTTTCGATGGCGCTTCGCAGTAAACTGTAACATTGTCATTAAACGCATAATTACCAATATCTTCTACACCCGCTGGAATAATCACGGTATCAAAACAACCACCATTAAATGCTGATTCACCAATTGTTTTCAATGTCGATGGCAACTTAACATTGTTTAAGTTTGGACACCCACTAAAAGCATCATTATCAATTCTTATTACACCCTCTGGAATCACAACACTTGTGAGATTCTCACAATAAGTGAATGCATACGATGCAATTACTTTCAAAGTACTAGGGAAAGAAACAGAAACAAGTTTATTTTGCTCTTCCCAACCACCCATAAAACGCGGAGTATGTTCATCACTATAGTAGCCAACCATTTCAACTCCTTCTGGAATAATCACGTTAAAATAATCATATAGGTAATTATCTTCCCAATCTCTTTGATACACATAATCATATGCATCATTTGATATCCCTGTACATTGCTTATCATAAATACAAAACATATCATCACCCTGCAATATACCAATTTTCACTGTTTCACCATTATCCGCGCTGACCATTGGTCCCACCGTAAAAACTAATGCCACCGAAGCAATCACCGCGGCAAGCATAACACCTAATGTACTAAAAAGTGCTTTTTTATTCATTTTACCTCCCGTTGAGATATTTTCTCTCTATTATTATCATCTCAAAAAATAAAAAAAACGCAAGTACTTTTTATACTCAAATCAATTATCTTAACCAATCACAAAAATACCATTGTGAAATAAAATGCCGATAACTAGTAAATGTAATGGATAATATAAGTAGAAAAACCATTTCAGGAATGCATTAACCTGTGGCGACCTGCCCCGTTGACCATTGTATTGCCACAAAATTGGCAGACATAAAATTACCATAAAATTAATCATTGCCAGCACTGAATGCTCAATTATAATTTGAACCGTAGTTAACACAACATTTATCAACATCAGCCACAACATTTGTAAGGCAAAATGACCGCGATTTTTCCAAAACGCTAAAATCAATAATGGCGTAGCGCACATCCAATCTGCCGGCAAAGTAATCACGATAATAACCGCCGTCGCCAAAAGTTTTAACCACAATTTCCACTGGCTATCATAAATACGAATTAAAACCAATCCCCAAGCTAAACCCCATAACACACTGGTTTGCGATTGCCATTTCCCATTGATAAATGGAATAAATGATAATGGCCCCTGATAACTAAATAAATAGACATAGGCAAAATGTGCTAATAACGCAAAACAAAATAAACGACCCAAATACTTGCGCCAATTACGGGTATGGCAATAACCTTCCGCGATAAAAAAACACATAATTGGCATTGTTAGGCGACCAAAAACCCGCATTATAATTATCTAGGTATTCACACCGTTTGCTGCCCCAAAAGCATATGCTAAATGATCTAAAGTCATTGCGACAATCGCAATAGTTTTCAGAACATTAGCATTAAAGATTTTTGTTTCCATTAATTGTTTTGATTATAACAATAAATCGCTCAAAAACATAACAAAAAAAGCAACCCAGATTGAGTTGCTTTTTCAAATTTTCAACGTTAACCGAAATTATTTCAATTCAACAGTTGCGCCAGCTTCTTTCAATTGAGCTTCAAATTTCTTAGCGTCTTCAGCTGGAACTTTGTCCTTGATGGTTTTTGGAGCGCCATCAACGATTGCTTTAGCATCGCCTAAGCCCAAACCAGTGATTTCTTTAACAACTTTAATGACGTTGATTTTGTTTGCACCAGCATCTTTCAAGAAGATTTCATAATCGGTTTTTGCAGCTGGAGCATCAGCAGCAGCGGCAGCAGCACCAGCAGCTGGAGCAGCAGCAACGCTCATTGCAGCGGCACTAACGCCGAATTTTTCTTCCAAAGCTTTAACCAAGTCGGCAGCTTCTGTTAATGTTAATTTTGCGATTTCTTCTACTAATTCTTGAGTTTTCATAATTTTTTAATTTTCCTTTTAATTTTTTATTTTTTGATTTTGTTTTTTGCAGTTTTAACTGGTTGGTTACGCTTATTTATTTGCAGCGTTAATTACCATTGCCAAGTTACGCGGCACCGCATTGATTACGGTTGCAATACCACGTGCACCACTGTTGATCAAGCCCATTAATTGAGCGATCAAAGTTTCCTTGTTCGGCATTGTTGCCAAACGAACGACTTCGTCTTTTGATAAGACTTGGTTGCCGATCAAACCAAATTGGAACGCCATTTTATCTTTAAACTTAGCGTCCTTGATAATTTTCGCATCACTTACTTCGTCAGCATTAGAGAATGCCATTGATAAAGTACCGTTCAATTTGTCGTCCAAT
>JAEEGK010000549.1_pt1 | contig 93660 bp, 77 predicted proteins | sample 8958771 | NCBI WGS metagenome assembly JAEEGK01 (sample SAMN16246547, study PRJNA631951) | gut metagenome | biome: gut microbiome; feature: rumen; material: SC-attached | host: Bos | place: Iran: Karaj | collected 2018-10
ACTTGTAAACTAATCTTGAGACGAAATGTTCATTCCGCGGTACCACTCAATTTCCTGCTTGGCAGGCTCTTTAAGGTCTTACAACCTCTTTGCACTAACGTAGCTCTCACGTAGGCCACTACTCACTTTCGCTTTCGCATCCTCAGCTCGGAAGGGATAGGATTGTTTTAAGTTCTTACAGGCTCGCACCAAACGCCTGCTCTCTGAAAAGAATTATTAAAAGTCCGTCTTCGTCACAGCTTTTATTGAATACCTTATTTAATTGTTGGTTACTTTACCACTTTAACCTGTCCTTGTCAAGCATCTGTTTTATTTTTATTGCTTATGCAATTGATAAGCCGCCTTCAATGCTTTTACGCGCCGTTCCGAGATCTCCATAAAACCTATGTTCAATACGGCAAAGAAAAGCAAATAGAAAGGCATTACCCATATTCCCACTTGCTGCTGCAGATGTCCGAAGGCCATGGGCATACAGGTGTTTGCCACGTATGCAAATACCATCTGAAGTGCAATGACCGCGGCACTGAAACGACGTCCGAATTTTTCGGGCGCCATATGCTGGATGGCGGGAAAAACAGGAGCCATTCCGCTGCCCACGAGGAAAAATCCGACTGCCGCCGGTATCCACGGTGTTAAAGGCAGTGCGATGAGTGCTATACCTGCCAATTCGATCCCGATGCCGATGCGTATGAGTTTAATATCTCCCGCTTTATTTGAAATGAAACCCGAGATCAGCCTGCCCAGCATCAGCCCGCCGAAGATCAGAGAACCAAAGGAAGCTGCCATTTCCTCGCTGACTCCTTCCTTTACCCCAACAAAGTAGCTGGAGGTCCAGAGAAAGCAGGTCGCCTCCCCCGCGCAATATGCAAAAAAAGATATCAATGTCGCGATCACACCCGGCTGTCCGATCGCTTCCCTTATGCCTGCTCCTTCCGTGCTCTCCTTTTTCTCGGATTGCGCGTTTTTCTTCCAAAGAGGAAGCGAAAGGATGCACACCAGCAATATGCCCATCTGAATGTAGGCGGTCCAGCGGTAGCCCTCGTTCCAACGCGCATATCTCAACGCGAGCGCCATTATGTTGGGACTGATCACCGCTCCCACTCCGTAAAAGCAATGCAGAAAATTCATTACCGATGAAGGGAAATTGTTTGCCACATAATGATTCATGGAAGTATCAATAGCTCCCGCACCGAGTCCGTAGGGCACGGCAAACAAAAAAAGCATCCCGTAGCAGCTTGAAAACGAAAAACCCAAAAGACCGAATATAGTGAGTGCTATGGATACAATCACTATCCATTTCGTATGAAATCTCCTGATGAGCCTCGTACTGAACAACGCTGACACAATGGTCATTCCGGAGATCGTCATTCCCACATATCCCGCATAGGACGACGGCACTCCGAAATCCGCCTGCATGATGGGCCATCCCGATCCCAACAGTGAATCGGGTAAACCCAGACTGACAAAGATCAGATAAATGATCGCCAGTAACAATGAAACCATATTTAATTCCTCTCTTATCTTTTATTCCCTTATTATCTCTTGTCCCTCAAAAATCACATAACCATTTTACTCATGTTTTGCTCTTAGTCAATCCAAAACTGCCCACCGCACAGAAAAAGCCCCGGACATTACATCCGGGGCAGATCTATGCGAATTATCAATTTACGAAACCAACTGCGGTACTGGTCATCGACTTACCCTTGTAGGTAATGGTCACACGAACATATTTATGATGTGTCTGTGCATATACCGACTCGTAGGTTGCTCCGTCGGGCACATCATCCGAAATAGTCAGTGTCTTGCTATTTCCCACTCCTTCAATGACTGTCCATGCGGTCGCATTCTTGGAGGCTGCGCACTCCCATGTGAAGGTAAAGTCGGAAGGATTTGCTGCCAGCTTCGCGCTGAGATTGGAGCTGGGATTAGCAGTCAATGCATAACCGAGCTTCGGGCTTCCGGAAATGAAAGCATAGGTCAAAGCTTCACTGTAATCAAGACTCGGTGAACAGATCCTGTAAGGAGAAGGAAGCGCCGTCTTGGTTCCTGTCTTTCTGATAACGACGATCGATCCGCTGACCGCTCTGCTGTATGCGATCTTGGTATAACTGTTCGCCTTTAAGGTGGTCCAGCTCATGCTTGTAACGGGAAGATTGGTAAAACTTGATGTCTGAACGGCTGCACCCGCATTGGGAAAACCTGTAAGACCGAATCTGACGGCATCTTTGGGTGTAATGACCGCCACCTGGAAATCCTCGTCATTTGCGTTTGAAACCTGAATTCCGCCGTTACCTGATTTTGATTGTACATATTCAACGGTAATATTGTTAAACTCCGCATCGGAGATCGTTCCCGTAACAGGTATGGTGATCTCAGTCACACGGCTCGCTGCTGCCCTGCTTGCGCCTGCGGTTCTGACATAAAGCGTACTCTCGGCAGTGATAGCCGCAGAATTTACAAGCCCGAGAGCCTGCTGCGCGAGAAACTTGGTTACTCTTGCCGAAGTCGTGATCGGTGAGATAGCTGTCAGTCTGTCGGAGGAAGGAACCGTGGGCTCCGTAGTTGTCGCATTGGTTCCGTATGCAGGGATCAACGTCCAGTTGACGCCGTCCAGTGAAAACTCCTGACCGTTCTTGAGGTTGATCGTTCCGTCTGTCATTGTTACATTCACGACAGGTCCCGGAAGTATCTTTGCAAGAGTATATCTTGCAACAGACGAAGCTCTGCGTCCGATCCCGTTTGCATCATTCTCCTGGCTTAAGGATTTGATCCTGAATTCCAGTGCACCGCCTCTGATCTCCATCTCGTGAGGATCCAGCGAGGAAAAATCATGCCAGTTTCCCGTGGTGTCCTTGCGCCATTCTATATTTTCAAGGTCCGGATAGGTCTGATCCCTGTTATTTACCTTTTTGAAGAAAATGAAATATCCTGTATCTTCGCCGAAATGATCTGCATATGCGGGCTCTGCGTATTTCCGTTTCCATAGTTCGGAATCCGTGATGTCCGTAGCAAGCAATGTTCCGGTAAACTTGACGCTAAGAGTCTCCTGCCACTTGATGACAATACTTGATACTCTTGTATGAACATCTCCGCAGATGTATATCTTAACATCCGCATTATTTCTTGCCCATGATATATCAAAGAGTGCCACATTGTTTCTCAATTCGCATTTATACCATTTCGATATATCGGATGAGTAAACATCGGTAAAATAAATTTCAGTATCCCGATCAGAAGCAGTCAGACTTGTTTCATCGATCCTTACGGACTGCATATCATAGTCGACGACGATGAGGTTACTTGGAACCACTGTCCCGTTTCCTGCCGCATATACTCCAATATCGGCAGACGGTGCTGCGATCAGGCATACGAGCATAACACAAGCCATAAGCCTTGATATCAGTTTTTTGATCATCTTAGCCTCTCCTTCCTGTTGCAATCATTCCCTGAAATATATTCAGTGCTTTTCATCCAAAAAAACAGGTGTTACCGCATTCAAACGATTCATGCTCTTGTAATACTTGTCCGCTGTTTGACGGCTCACCTTGAAGTTTTTCTTTCCTTGGCGAAGCTCCTCCGCCTTTTTGTCCAACATCTCTTTATTCTTCTTTTCGAGACCCGAAACGGAAACACTTAAGTCGGTAAGCTCCACAATCAAAGCTTGGAGCCTGCGAATCAGATCCGCATGCTCCGCGCCTTTTTCTTTTATTTCCAGAGAGATTCTGTCATATAGTGTCTGAAAGCCATCGTCCATCTCGGTAAGCTGTTCGATAAGCTTTGTTTTTTTGTCTATCGCGGCATTGAAACCGTTTTCATCGATCTCTTCCGTCCGCAGAGCAGTTTCCTGCTCCTTAGTCGCTTCGTATATGTCCGTCAGAACCTTTTTCTTTCTGCCCAGGACATCATACATAACACGTAAATATCCGCCCAGATCCATTTTCTCTTCCATTTTCTCTCCGTTTTTATTTAACGAACATACATATGATTCTGCTTCATGATCTCTTTCCAAAGATCTCTCATCTCACGGATCTGTCCGAGGGCCTTCTCAAGGCTTTCCTTATCCTTCTTGATGTTGGACTGGATAAGAAGATTGTTGATGAATTCGTAAATAAGATCGAAATCCTTTGCTGTCTCATACTTGAAATCCAGAGTTGCTCTGAATTCGGTAATGATGTTCTGAACCTTGATGATATTGTTGTTCACCTTCTCATAGTCGTTTGTCTCGAAGCCGAGAAGTGCAATATTGCAGAACTTGATCGCGCCTTCATAGAGCATCAATGTGAGCTCGGCGGGAGATGCTGTGTTTACCTTGGTTCCCTGATAGAGTGTTGCTGCATTCATAGCCATATTATTGTCCTCCGATATTGGTTTTTTATCCACTTTCTATTTATGCCGTGGGTGTTTGTCCGAGCATCTGCGCCAAGGATGACGACCGGCTCTGTAAGGTTGCGAGTGCCTTTTCCATTGCGGTAAACTGCTTATAGTACCTGTCCTTCATATCATCGATCCTCGATGTGATGCTGTCCAGATCCTTTTGATATCTGTCCAGATCCGTCTTGTACTGCTTATCGTTGTAGAAGGTAAGTGCACTTGATATGCTGGTCTTTCCGCATTTTTCACTGAGTGTTGTATAAAGGTTTGAGAATATTCCGCTTAAAGCATCCATTACCTTGTCGGGATCCTCATTGAGTGCTGCCTGCAATCTGTCCGTATTGCTCGCATAGATCGGATCATCCGCGTTTCCGTAAATATGGAGTTTTCCGCGTTCCGTATAGTTACCGGTCACTATGCCATAGGTGGCAAGTGAATATTCATTTCCTTCGTCATCCGTGTATGTGCTCTGAAGAGCGGACCTCATTGCGGACATGAGGCTTCCGAGAGTGGAATCTCTTCTGAGCAGTGAGCTCTTTATCTTGTTCTCCCACTGTTCTACCTCATTATCGCTCATGGACTCCTTTTGCTCATCTGTAAGAGGATCATAGCCTCTGGCAGAATCCGCATAATAGAGTTTCCCCATTTCCTCGAGGAGGTTGTTGTATTCGCTTACCGCCTTCTTGATAAGATCGTAGGTGGAAGAAGTATCCTTTCCTACCGTTACGGTAACACTGTCATATTCGCCGGTACTTTCATTATAGGTCGTTCCCAAAAGATCAAGAGTGAGTCCGTTTACAGTGATGCTGTTTGCAGAACTCTCCATTGTTGCTCCGTCAATTACGACCTTTGCATCCTTCGCCTGTGTAACGACCAGATCGCCGGGATTGGTTTCCGTAACCGCAGCACCGGTAATTCCCGTACCGAGGCCAAGCCCCGTGAGATCTCCTGCAGCTGTGGGATTGTCCATAGCAGACTGATATGCTGTAACTCTTGCTTCAAGGTCATCCCAGGCCGCCTGCTTTTCCGCATCGTCCGTGAGATCTGCCCACATGAGATCTTTTATGTTCTGCATCGCATTGTAGATTGCGATCCTTTCATCCGTATTGGAGGCATCCGTACTGTTAACGTCATAGGAGTCGTTTAAAACCGCTGCCAGATCTTCACTGTCTGCCGTAAGGATCGTGTTTACCGCGCTTTCATATACAGCCTTATCTTCCGCTGCCATGGCGCTCACAGTGTCCGCAGAAATAGCATTTGTCACGTTAGCCTTTGCTGTAACAAATGCAGCGCTCTCAGATGTGGAAGTGATGGTGAATCTGTTATCCACGCCGCTGTCTTCGGAGCTGAAGAAGAATCTTCGCTGGTTCACATCATAGCTTGCTTTGATGCCCGCTTCCTTTGCCTTATTGATAACATCCTTTATCTTTGTGTTATTGTCGATCGTAATGGTTGCAGTCTTCTCATCGGCAGTTCCTGCCTTTCCGGTAAACGTGATCGTTTGTCCCACAAGCGGAACCGGATTGGACTGATCCAGCTGCTGAAGTCTTGTCTCGGTTGTGTAGGCTGCGGTTCCTGCCAGCTTTGCTCCCGTAACATATTGAGAGCTTGCTACATTCATCACCCGAATTGTATGCTGCCCCACAGCTGCACCGGAAGCAGCTGACGCCTTGATCTTCGATCCGTCGGAGCACTCAGCCGTTTTTGTCTGATATGCGCTCTTCAAACGAAGTTTAGACGCATAATCCGTGTAGAAGGAGTAGATTTTTTGGTTAAGGTCCGACCATGCGGTCGTCGTCCACTTGTTAAGTGTTATTTTGTTGTCGACTTTGGTCTTTTTCGCTGTATGCCCGCCTACCATTGCTTCAACAATGGCGTCGGTGTCAAGACCTGAGATCATTCCCGATAATCCGATACCCATATCTTTTACCTCCAAATTCCTTTTTTTGTTTTACAGCTTCCTTGCGTATAGGTTAAAAAGTTACCTTAGCGATCATCTCTGCTCGTCAATCAGAATGCCTGCCACTTCCCACATCTTGGAAAGCATGTCCAGAGTCTCCTCCGGCGGTATCTCCCTGATGACCTCTTCCGTTTCGGAATCGATCACCTTTATGGATACACGTTTTGTATCCTCATGATAAGAAAATTCGCAACGCGTCTTTTGGTTCATCTTTTTATTAACCTCTGCGATCGCGTTCCTAACATTCTTGTTTTTCTCTATAACCTTTTCGGTCTGTTCCTTTATCCTTTTGCTAACAGTAGGACGGGACGACTCTTCCTGCTTTTCGGGAGTCTTCTGAGTCTTGACCGATTCGGCTTTTTCCGCCTTCACGGGCTTTACTGCCGCTGTTTTTGCAGCAGGCTTATTATAAACTTGTGTGGTGTTATTTATCTTATCTATTCCCATTTTTTCGCCCTCCGTTAAGAAAACACAAAACTTTTCTCTGTATATTGTATCGGTATGCCACGATCAAATGTTAACGAAAAAATCTAAAATTTTTATAAAAAAAGTGCAGGATTCTCATTCCTGCACCGGATTTTTGTTTTATAAGAGTTTAGCAAGATCTGCAGGATTCATAGTCTCCTTAACAGCTTCCTTGTTTGCTTCCTGAATCTGCACATAAATCTCTTTTCTGTAGATGGGTACGGACTTGGGAGCATTAATACCAAGCTTAACCTGGTCGCCTCTCATCTCGAGGACGGTAATTTCGATGTCGTTTCCGATCACAATGGATTCGCCTGTTTTTCTTGATAACGCCAGCATCGTCTACTCCCCCTTTGCTTCTTTTTTCTTCTGAATAACATCATAAATGTTAAACTTAACCGGATGGTCACTCTCTGCAATTACCTGGCAGCCTTTTCTGGTTTCAGAGTTTATGATGATGGGAGCCTTTAAGTTGATAGACATCTGTGTAATATCCGAAGGAACCGTAAGCGTTACAAAAACACAAACCGTATCGGGTCCCAGTTCTCCGAGAGGAGCAAGAAGCTCATCCTCAACCTCGGGATTGTAATCGGTAATGACCGAAGACGGCATAATAACAGGCAGAGCCATAGCAGGCTCCTCAACGCTCTGTAACCATTCGATCGCAGTGTCATTACCATTCTCGTTGTTATAAATGAGAGTGAATCTGCGGAGATTTTCAAAGCCGATAAGACCGCGATCAAAAGTCAGGATCTTGCTGTCATCAAGCTCAACTTCTCCAAAATAACGTGTTTTTACAAGCATCTGTAAATCCTCCTCTTTTGGCTTCTCTATGAAATATAATCTAAAAGTGACGATCTGACAAGCTGCGAAGTCGCATTTAACGAAGAATCGTAAACGGTCTTTGCAGACTGGAATTTTACAATGGTGTCCACAAGGTCGGCATCTTCGTTTTCCGAAAGCAGTTCCTCGTAGTCCACCGCCTGGTCATCGAGTCTGCTCTGCGTGAGCAGCAGCCTCTTGTACCTGCCTCCGAGATCGGCTACACATACATTTGTGTTTTCCTGCTCCTCGGCCGTGATCGTGATACCTCTCTGGAAAGCATCCGTCATCAAAGCGGTTCTCAATGTATATTCAGACTCAAGCTGCTCTCTGATCTCTTCGAGCTTTTTGATCCTGTCTTCGGAGTATCTTGTGTCCGAAAGCATCTTATCCACCTGAGTGAGCTGGTCTTCTATGCTTGCTACCGCCTTTACCGTATCCGTAATCTCGGTGATCGTTCTGTCGATCCTTGTTGTAAAGGCATCACAGCCCTGAGTATTGATCGTAAGCTTCTGATTAAAGTTTACTTCATATCGGATGTCCTGATCTTTTTTAGTATATGTCACTTCCTTGCCCGTTGCAAGTTCTTTTGCGGTACAGTCATAGTAATGCTCGGGCCTCAGATCGTTCTGTTCGAACTTTGTTTTCTCGAAGGTCACCTTGATATCCTGTGACTTCTGCATCTGTTCATAGATAGTTTTTCCGAGAACAAGTTCGCCCGTCTCTCTGATATAATTTATCTCCTCATCGGAAATATCATATGCTGCGGGATCTGACACGGAAAATGAATTAACCGTAAGTCCTCTCGCCGCAAAATTTGTTCCGTATTCCGTGCTGTGCTCATTTCCGAGAGTATCGGTGTAAGATATCGCAGGGAGCACATCATCCAGATTATCATAGCCCAGTGCCAGACGATAAACCGTTTTTGTGGAAGGCATATTGGGATAGAGCGCATCCCAGTCAGTTGCATAATTATCATTGGAAAGATCCAGATCATCTATGTTTATGCCGCCTGAAATAACGGTAACCATTTCGATCTTTTCGCCGGTAAGCGGCTCTGTTATTGAATAATTAACCTCCTCCGTATCCTCGTTGAAAACAAGGGGAGTGTCTGTCTTGTATCCCGAGAAAACGTATCTTCCCGCATAGTTCGTATTGCCTTCCTGATAGAGCTGCTTTGCATATTGCTGCAGATTGATAACGATGGAGTTTCTGTCCTCCGCAGTAAGATGATCGTTTGCACCTTGGTTGCAATATGTGTTCATGGAGGAGATAATGGAGTTGATCGTTTCAAGCGATCCCTCGGTAACTTCCATCCAGTTCAATGCATCGGGAATATTCTTTCCTGTGTACTGTTCGATCTCCGTAAGGTTGGTTCTGAACTTAAGTGCTCTTACCGCAACGATCGGATCATCGGACGGTCTTGTGATTTTCTTGCCTGAAGAATAACGACTCTCAAGAATGTCAAGAAGGTTTTTGTTTGTGTTGATGTTGTACAACGCATTGTTGGTCATCATCTTATTGGTAATTCTCATATTGTTCTCCTTCCCGCACTTCGATAAAGCATATTATTACTCTCTATTTATCGGCACTTTGATCTCAAAACTTAAATTCCTGTTTCATTAATCAGTTTGTCATATATTTCCTGCATTACGGAGATCACCTTTGCGCTTAAGGAATATGCTTCCTGATAGCGTACAAGAGCCATAGCCTCTTCATCGGAATCGACGCCTGAAACCGAAAGTCTCTGGTTGGAAACCGACTTCAGGATATTCTTCTGGCTTTCCGAGGTCTCCTTGCTGGCCTTGGTATCTATGCCCACCTCGGCAACAAGAGTCCGAAGGAACGATGCGGGGTCGCCCTGTTTGAACATGTTTACATCGCCCTTTAATGCGATCAGCTTCTCCACCACATCGTTTCCGCTGACTCCGTCCACAAGGTTTGTGGTTGTTGCCAGCATTGAGGGATTGTCCATAACGGCACTTCGAACACGCAGGTTCTGAGCCGTAAGCATGTAATAAGAAGTGAATTCCTCGTTGGTATCCGAGGTTATGTATGTAACATCGGTATCTGTCGTGTTATTGAAATTCCCGAGTAAGTACTCTTCGCCGGAAACCACATTGTAGCCTGTAAAGAAAGAAATATCCGTTTCTCCGTCCAGACTCTGTCCCGTACGATGAACATTGTTGAAATTCTCGGCAAAGGTTCTGATAAACTGGTTCAACTGAGCCATATAGTAAGGTATTCCCTTATAGTCAACCTTACTTCCCACATTTACCGTCACTCCCTGATCGTAATTCCTTCTTGTGGGCTCCGCCATCTGGAAGACATATTCATACTTTCCTTCGTCATCAACAGTAACCTCAAACGAGTTGTATGTATACATACCGTTTCCGATGCTGAGTGCTCCCTGGGGAGGGATATTCAGATCAGCAACGTTGTTAATGTTTGTATCCGTGATCCTGAGCTGGGTTTCGCCAAAAAGTATCTCGTCCGCTCCGCCTCTCAGATCCTCGAGGTTGTTTCCGTCACGAACCTCGAACAAAGCCTTAAGACTTCCCGCCATCGTTCCGCTGCTCGGATGAAGCTGATCTCCGTTGATCCAATAGATGTCATAGAGACCGTCGATGTCGCAGAGATTTCTCTTATCCGTTCTGGGTTTACAGGTTAAAGTGTTTACTTCGTAGGTATCCACGAGAGTGTTTCCGTCAACCTTTACAACAAAGGCTTTAAGCCCGTCGGTACCGAGTTCTCTCTCCGAGGTTTCCACATTGATGATCTCTGAAAGCTGATCCACAAGCAGATTTCTCTGGTCTCTTAAGTCGTTGGCATTCTCGCCTCCCACCTCAACGGTGTTGATCTGCTTGTTGATGGTAGCTATCTGATCCGCTATGGAATTGACCTTCTGTATCTGGTTCTTTATTTCGTAATTGCACTCATTCTGTATGCTCTTCAGATTGGTATAGAGTGAATTGAAGTATTCGCACATAGACTGCGCATAGTTTGTAACCTGCGTTCTTACAGTCATTCCGGAGGCATCCTTTGAAAGTTCCTGCAGGGAATTGTACATATTGTCAAAGGAAGTGGTGAAGCCTTCGAGCTCGATCTCATTCAGGTAGCCCTCTACTTCCTTCATGAAGTAATACCGTTCACCGTACAAGCCACTTTCGGAGTTTGTGGAACGATACTTCTCATCGTAATACTGGCTTCTGCTCTGCTCAATGGAATTGACCTTAACACCCGTTCCCAGCATACCGTAAGTATTGAACGTTGAGATTGCCTTGTCTGCCGATTGATTTACGTTCTGTTTTGTATATCCTTCGGTTTCAATATTGGAAATGTTGTGCGCCGTCGTATTCAATCCCGTCTTGGAAGCGAAAAGTCCGGAGGTTCCTATTGTAAGTCCGAAAAATGTTGATGCCATACAGTCTTCCTTTCCGTATTACTATCTGCCGAGCGTATCCAACAGATGCTCCAGCATTTGGTTTACTGCATTAATGAATCGTGAATTGGCGTTATAACCCTGCTGATATTTGATAATATTCGTAAGGTCCTCATCGGAATCCACCGCATGCACGGCCTGCCTCTGATTATCCACGCTGTTAACAAGGTTTTCCTGGCTTTCGAATACTTTTTTGTATTTTTGACCATTGGTTCCCAAAAGACCGATCATCTCTGTATAATAACTGTCAAAATTCTGTTTTGAGAAGTTACTGGGAGATATGGTGTCAAACTCATCCTGCCAAGCGGAAAGAAGAGATTCGCAAAGCTCTATGCTGAAATCGCCCGTTCCCTCCGGATCGGAAAGAGGGAGCAGCGAAGGGTTCTTTAAGAGCTTATCGTTAACCTTGATCTCACCGATCGTAAAGAGTGAATAATTGTTTGCCGCATCTTCCCCGTTAAGCACCCTGGCCTCCCTGTGGTCTACCGTACCGTCATCGTTGACGATATCCACATGCTTTACCGTATACCTTGACATTGATTTTCTTTCGAACAGTGCTTCACCGGGCGTATCATTTTCATCCATTCCCACGGATGCCTTTTCCTCATCGAAGATCATTATCTTCGAGCCATCCGTAAGTTCCACTTCCTTGTTGGGGCAAAGAAGATCGTTTATGGTAGTTACGATACCGTGAATGAGATTATCGAACTGAGCCTGTGCGCTGACGCAGACAGAGCTTTCGACACTGATCTCATACTCGTTGACCGCCGCATCATAGTCTCTCATCGCCTGCTGGAAGGACATTCGATCGAACCAGCCGGTTTCATCCGTATATTGCTCTTCCGTAGGCTTGTCGGGAATGTCCGTGTATCTTCCCACCTTCTGACCTCTCGCAATGAGAAGCCCCTTCAGAGCGCCTATGTCTGTATCCGCTGCCGTGCAGGGAACTCTGTCAAACTTGAAAAGATCCACCGAATCATAGTTTACCCAATAGGGCTCGATCATTGAAGTTTCATCGTTGATCGGTCTTGTAGCCAGCGGATAGACCAGATCTTCCGTTACCATTGCATAATCTTCGACGTAAACGGTCATAATGCCCGTTGCATCCTCTTTATAGCTGACCTTTACCAGTTCCGAAAGTTCATCCACAAGATAATTTCTCTTGTCTCTCAGATCGTTGGCGTTTTCGAAGCCTGAAGCTTCCACCTTCTGAATGCTGTGATTCAAGTCATATATCTCGTTTGCGATCTCATTTATTCTGTTAACATAGTTTTTAACCTGAGTGTTCAGGCTGACCTGATAATTACCTATCTGTTTGTATATCTCTTCCGCTCTTTCAACGAAGCTTACAGCTGTCTGGATAAAGCTGGCGCGTGTAACGATGCTGTCCGGCTCCTTGCACATTTCCTGAAGAGCAACCCATACCTCAGCCATGGAGTCCTGAAAAGCTACCCCTTCCGTTTCACCGAAGATGTCTTCCACTTCGTTGGTGGACTCGTACTGCAGCCTGTAGTAGTTCTCACGGCCTACCTCTTCTCTGTAGGTCTTATCCAAAAACTGATCTCTTACCTGCTTGATCGTGGAAACATCGGTACCGTGACCTGTCTGCATCAGCCCCGTTCCCGTTCTTCCGATCGTCCTGTAGAAGGAGTCAGTGGTTTCCATCTGCTGGCGTACATATCCTTCCGTCTCAACGTTGGAAAGATTGTGACCTGCTACCGTAAGTCCGCGCTGATTTGCTGTAAGTCCCGATACACCGGTATACATTGCCGACATTAATCCCATTGACGTTTTCCTCCTTGTTGTTAGTATTATTCAATTAATTTTATCGGCTTCCCGATACAAAATCCTTACCTCATACTGAAACTTTTTCTTCCTTTTGGATGCAAAAAGCAAAAAAACACATCTGCCGAAGCAGATGTACATATCTTAGTTTTTCGCATCGAAAGTTCTCACAGTCATCATTGTATCAAACTGGCCGAACTGTCCGGCTTTTCGTGTGTAATTGTTCCCGATGTAGCTCCTGGAAGATCGTATCATATTCAGGTGATACTCGGAAATTTCAAGGGATTCTTTGATGAATCCGGTGTTTCTGTCATTTATCGTTTTAAGGCTGTTCAGCGTTTCCCTGAGAGCATTCTTGAGTTCGATCAACTGCTTCTTTACCTCGGGCTGATTGTCCATGAGTCCGATGAGTTCCTCAAGCTTGAGTTCCGAATTCCTTTTGTTGAGGACCACCTTCATATTGCTCATGATCCCCGCACGTTTCTTCTCAAGACCTTTAAGCTTCTCGATCGCCAGCTGCTCTTTCTCGGTAATATCGGAAAGCCGCTTGGTATCATTCTCAATGATCACCGCAGACTTTTGATCCGCCAGCGGGATAAGGTCGGTATAAATTTGTAATTCGCTCTTTAATGTAGCGATAAGTTCATCCATCAATCCTGCCATAGCATTTCTCCGTATAAAACCTGGAACACGCGGAACCCGGATCCATGATCCAAATCCCGCGCGCTGTAGCCTTTATTTACCGACATTCCGTCAGAACTTGATTGTCTGCTCAGACTGTTCCAAAAGCTTATCAGCCAGAGCACTCATCGGAACATTGTATGTTCCGTTCGCCATAGCCGTTTTAATCTCAGCTACCTTGTCCTCTCTTACATCGGGAGCGGCTGCAACTGCCTCCTTGGCTATCTGCAGATCGCGGCCGAAACCGGAAATCTGAACACTGTCCTTTGACACTGCTGTGGCGGATTCGACCTTTTTCATTTTGCCGTTTGCCTGATAAATCTGAGCTATTCCAGACATTGCATCAATTCTCATTGTGTCATCCTCCATGATTTATTATAAATTTCGCATTACTCTTAATTTAGGACTTCTCACAGCTCCTAACTTATATATCGGACGTAACGGGCAAAACTTAACTCTGAATAAATATAATTTTAAAAATTTTTCGGATGTTTTATAATTTTCCTTCCCAAACGACTCATCCATGAAGATCCGATTTGATCTTTGTGGTTGAAATTCCTGCGGTTCTGGGAAGATAGACGACCTCGCAGTATTCCTTCAGGAAATCGAACTTGCCTTTCCAATCGTCTCCCATTACAAACACGTCTACCTTATTGTCAACAACATCTTTTATCTTTTGTTCCCAGGTCTCCTCGGGGATAACTTCATCCACATACTTAACGGCCTCAAGGATCATCTTCCTGTCTTCATAGCAATGATAAGCCTCCTTGTGCTTTCCCGCGTTGAATTCATCGGTGGAAAGACCGACTATAAGATAATCCCCCAGTTCCTTCGCCCGTCTGAGCAGGTTGATATGGCCGACGTGCAAAAGATCATAGGTCCCATAAGTAATAACTTTCTTCATTATGTCTCCTTACTGTTCTTCCTCGAGATACTTTTTGAGAGTTTTAACGAGAACCTCGTTGTCTATAGGCTTGGCTATATGATCGTTCATTCCCGCTTCAAGAGCTTCTCTGATATCGGAAGCAAATGCATTGGCGGTCATAGCAATGATCGGAACTTTTGAGCTGTCTTTTCTGCCGGAGCCTCTGATGGCAATGGTTGCATCATAACCGCTCATTACCGGCATCATGACATCCATAAAGATGATATCGTAGTAATCCGTGGGCGATGCGGTAAACATATTGACCGCATCCGCTCCGTTAACGGCTCTTTCTATGGTCAGTCCGGCCATTTCAAGAAGCTCTCTGCCTATTTCCGCGTTAAGATCATTATCTTCCACAAGAAGGGCACGCTTTCCGGAATAATCCAATTCATCCAGTCTGCTCTCCTCATCCGTATCATGATACTCATTCTCGTTGATATCCTGGAGTTCGAGACGGATCCTTACGCAGAACTCACTTCCGTGTCCCTTTTCGCTCTTAAAGGAGATCGTACCGTCCATTGCCTCTATGTATTTCTTTGCAATGGTAAGCCCGAGTCCGGTGCCTTCCGATTTATTGATGTATTCGTCATCCTCTCTCGAAAAAGCTTCAAACAGATGCTTCTGGAACTCCTTGCTCATTCCGATACCGCTGTCCTTAACCTTAAAGACATAATCGGCTTCTGTATCGGATACGGGTTCTTCGGTAATATCTATGCTGATAAGCCCTTTATCATAGGTGTACTTGATGGCATTGCTCACAATGTTTGTGATTATCTCTTCAAGTCTTGTTCTGTCTCCTGCAACGGATTTATGGATCACACCCGTCATATTGAGAACAAGCATCTGTTCCTTAGCATCCGAAAGAGGAGTCATCATCTTAAGTACATTATCAAGAAGCCCGGAGATGGTGAAATAATCTCTGACCAGTTCGATCCTTCCCGTTTCGATCTTTGTAACATCCAAAACCTCATTAATGAGAGCAAGCAAATGCCTTCCTGCCTCGTTAATGGTATCCATGCAATATTGAACCTTTTCCCTGTCATCCAGATGCTTTTCGGCAATAGTGGCCATTCCCAGTATAGCATTCATGGGTGTCCGTATATCGTGACTCATTTTAGCGATAAAAGCGCTCTTTTGCGCATTGGCTCGATTTGCTTCGTTATAAGCCGCTTTCATTTCCTCTCTTGCTTCCAGCTCATCCGCTTTTTCCGCATCAATGTTCTTGCCCGCCACAAGGAGCATAGTCGCTTCGCCCTTTTCATTACGATCGGCAGCCATAACATCTATCCTGATCCAGCCTATCACCTTCGTCTTGCATTCGATTGAAAACAGATCGGTGTGACTGAGTTCTTTTACGATCTGATCGAAGTCTGCAAGCAGTTCGAGTTCCCGGTAAAACTGTTCATAAATCTCCGGGAGAACACATTTTGAGAACACCTCATCGGAATTACCGCTTGACGGGATCACGTCCCTGGTATAGTCCGTGGCATATACTTCTTCATATGAATGAGTTTCAAGGTTAACACAGTAAACACAGAAATATGCTCTGCTCAATGTACGGATCACTTTGTTATTATCCATAGATTCTCCTCCTGTCTGAAATTAAAGAGAGGTTTTCAGCCCTTTGAGTCCACGTTTTCTGATCTTGATCTTTTTAACGGGAATTTCCTTTCCCTTAAATTCGAAGCTTTCATCCGCCGGTGTCACCACGGTCACGAAAGCAACCTTGTCATTCTTTTCAGTCACTATTCCTTTTACGCCACGGCTGGTCTTCTTGAACTCCGCGACCTCCTCAAGGGCATAGCCCAATGAAAGTCCCGCATTGGTCATCATAATGACCTTTCTGTTCTCCGAAAGAATGTCCGTTGCAGTAAGTTTAACAATACCGACAACCTTGTCACCGTCATCCAGCTTGGTTGCCATAACCTGAGCTCTTGAAGTGTCGAACTCTATGCCCGAAACTATCTTAACATATCCGTTCTCGGTAGCAAAGAGCAATGAACATTCAAACAGCTCTTCAAAGCCTGTGTACAGAACGATCTCTTCCTTGCCGAGACGTATCATCTGATGGATCAGCGTACCCTTGTCCTTGATCCTTCCTCTGGGTATCTGATTAGCCTTAACCTGATACATGTTTCCTTCGGCCGTAAAAACACAAAGCCGATCGTTACTCTTCATTTTAATACAATATAAGAATTCCTTCAACTGGTCTGTTGAAGCTTTTAAATAAGTTGCGGCATCAACAGACTTTGTATAACCGAATCTGTCTATGAGAACATATATATCCTCGATCCTTTCCTCGACCACGTAATTGGTCTGCTCGATCAGGGTTATATCCGTCTTTCTGGGTGTTCCGAACTTTTTTCTGAATTCCAAAAGCTGTTTTTTGATGACCTTATGCAATTCCTTTACGGAACCCAGTATCTTTTCGAATTCCTTTATGTTGGAAGTGAGCGTTTCCTTTTCATCGATCAGCTTCCTGATCTCAAGTCCGATGAGTCTGGACAGCTGCATGGAAAGGATTGCATCCGCCTGTCTTTCCGTAAAGTCCAGCTTCTTTGCAAGAGCCTCCGATTTCTCGCTCTTGAATTTGATATCCGTTGTTTCACCCTTTGTAAGGCAATCCTTTGCCTGCTTAATTGAGGTACTACCGCGAAGGATCTCAATTATAAGGTCGATAACATCCGTTGCACGAAGAAGTCCGGACACCACTTCCATACGGTCCTTTGCCTTGGCAAGCATGGAATTGTATTCTCTGGTGTAGATCTCCTCCTGGAATACTATGAATTCCCTTATGAGGCTTTTAAGGTTGAACACAATGGGCTGCTGTTCCTTCACCGCCAGAAGGTTCACCGAATAGGTGTCTTCCATGGATGATTTCTTGAACAGACCGTTCAAAAGGTTTTCTACATCCCTGTCCTTCTTAACCTCTATAACAATTCTGACCTCCTTTGAGCTCTCATCTCTGACATCGTATATTTCCTCAAAGGTCTTGTTCTTCATCAGATCCACAAGACTTTCCACAAGCTTCGTCTTGTTTCCCGCACTTGTATAAGGGATCTCGGTGATGATTATATTCTTTCTGCCGTACTCACCGTTTTCTATTTCGGTCTTTGCACGGATCTTGATCTTGCCCTCGCCCGTTTCGTATATGCCCGCCAACGCATCGGAATTAACTATGACGCCTCCGGTGGGGAAGTCAGGTCCGGGAATGTAACTCATGAGTTCCTGCACCGTGATCTCCGGATCATCGAGATAGGCAACGCAACCGTCGATCACTTCGCCCGCGTTGTGAGGCGGAATGTTGGTCGCCATTCCTACCGCGATACCGGTTGTACCGTTGATCAGAAGGTTCGGAAGCAGTGCGGGAAGAACAGTCGGCTCCTTTTCGGAGTTATCGAAATTCGGCTTGTAGTCCACAAGATTATTATCGAGGTTCTCCAGCATCGTCATAGCGCCCTCGGAAAGCCTTGCTTCCGTGTAACGCATTGCTGCTGCCGGATCGCCGTCAAGTGATCCGAAGTTTCCGTGTCCGTCGATCAGAGGAATTGAGAGTGAAAAGTCCTCGGACATATGAACCAGCGCCTCATAGATCGAGGAGTCGCCGTGAGGATGATATTTACCCATTGTATCACCGACGATACGAGCACTCTTTCTGTGGGGTTTCTTTGGATCCAGCCCCAGCTCGGTCATCGCATAAAGAATACGTCTCTGAACCGGCTTAAGGCCGTCCCTTACATCGGGGAGCGCACGGTCGATGATGACATTTACCGCATAATCACGATAAGATGTTTTCATTTCCTCGGAAAAATCAATTTGTATAAGTTCGGCTGTTTTTGTCACAGCTTCTTTTTTATCTGCCATGAGTCATACTTCACTTTCAAATTTCTTTTATACATCAATGCTTGCGTATTTAGCTTCGGTCATAATGAACTCGCGCCTCGGAGGAACATTGGCACTCATCAGCAGGGAGGTCACCTCATCCGCTTCCAGGTTGTCCGAAATGGAAACCTGCGCCAAAACTCTCCTTTCCGGATCGAGAGTTGTTTCCCACAACTGCTCCGCATCCATTTCACCAAGGCCTTTATATCTCTGAAGGTTCAGTATCTTATGACCTTCTCTGCGGAATTTTTCCAGTTCGAAATCATTAAAGAGATACTTGGAGGACTTGCCTTTTTTTCTCGCCGTCTCGTAGTCCACCTTGTAAAGAGGCGGCATTCCTCTGTATACCTTGCCTTCCATAATGAGTTCAGGCATAAACCTGTAGAAGAAGGTCAGCATAAGAGTTGAAATGTGAGCTCCGTCCACGTCCGCATCCGTAAGGATAATGATCTTGTCATATCTCAGTTTTGAAATATCAAAATCATCGCCTATGCCGCAGCCGAAAGACGCTATCATAGTCTTGATCTCGTTGTTTGAAAGTATCCTTTCGAGAGGTGCTTTCTCAACATTCAATATCTTTCCTCTCAACGGAAGCACTGCCTGGGTCTTTCTGTTTCTTGCCGTCTTTACCGTACCGCCTGCGGAATCACCCTCTACGATGTATATCTCGCATTCCTCGGATTTCCTGGAGGAACAGCTGGCAAGCTTGCTTCTGGTGTCCACATCGTTAAGCGACTTGAGGACCGCATTCCTCGCCTTGTCTCCCGCTTTTCTTGCATTATATGATTTCATCGAGTTATCAAGGATAGCCTTGAGTTCTTCGATGTTTTTGTCAAAGTACCTGGTAACCTCCGTCGAAAACACATCATCAACAGCCTGCTTGGCGTCGGTGTTTCCGAGTTTTGTCTTTGTCTGACCTTCGAACTGCGGATCGGGATGCTTGATGGAAACTATGGCTACGATACCGTTTCTGATATCCTTACCGTCGAAGTTCTCATCCTTATCCTTCAAGATCCCGAGCTCACGTGCATATTTGTTCATGACACCCGTGAGTGCGGATTTGAAACCCGTTACCAGTGTTCCGCCGTCAACCACGTTTATTCTGTTGCAATAAGAATTGATCTGTTCGGAATAGGAATTAGTATAAGTGAAAGCCACTTCAACATCTATATCTCCGCTTTGTCCTTCAATATAGACCGGTTCCGGGATCAGTGTCTTGTATCCCTCGTTGTCTCTGGCAGCAGTCTTTGTCAGATAGTTTACATAGCTCTTGATGCCCTCTTCTTCGCAGAAAGTGACTTCCGTCTTGGCGATCTCATTCTTAAAGTTCAGGATCAGACCTTTGTTTAAAAATGCAGACTCCTTAAGATGCTTTGCAATGATATCGGGCTTAAATTCAACTGTTTCAAAAATAGTATCGTCCGGGTAAAAAGTAACCTTCGTACCCGTATCGGACTTGGCACACTTCCCCACTACCGGGAGCAGACCTTTTTCAAGCTCCACGGTGGGATGTCCGCCGTCCTTGTATTCATCTCTGTATACCTTGCCGTCTCTTCTGACTTCAACGATCATACGTTTGGATAACGCATTGACAACCGAAGCGCCTACGCCATGAAGACCTCCGGACACTTTATAAACGGTATTTGAGAATTTTCCGCCCGCATGAAGTATCGTATATACGACACGTACCGTGGGAATTCCCTTGGTGGGATGTATATCCACGGGTACTCCGCGTCCGTAGTCGGAGATGGTAATGCCTCCGTCTTTACGCAGTACAACATCGATCCTGCTGCAATATCCTGCCAGGTGTTCATCTATGCCGTTATCAAGTATTTCCCAAATAAGGTGATGCAGTCCTCTGGTGCCCGTACTTCCGATGTACATGCCGGGACGCTTTCTGACCGCTTCGAGACCTTCGAGAACTACTATCTGACTACCGTTATATTGTTCCATGTAAACTCACCAAACCTGTTTATTATCATTCGGGAATGCTTCCCTTTTTATATGCTTTAAAACGCAAATCGGAAGGCTTCACCGTTTTGGGGCAAAGCCTTCTTTCCCATAATTCTTATTTTTCATATTTGAAGATATAATCCAGCATCTTCATCGTCTGAGTATAACTTTCTTTCTTATAATCATTTCCGAGTGCTATGACAATAACTTCATTGCCGTCCACATCGCGACCGCATGCAGCCAGGCAATAACCTGCCTCGCTTGTGTAACCGGTCTTTATCCCTATGCAGGTGAAATTCTCGCTCCTAAAAGCACTGTCGGTCAAAAGGAGGTTGGAATTTTCAAGAACTACCGCCGGGATGTCTCCCGCAGCATGCATCGTATATACCTGCGTGCTTACGATCTCTCTTAAGGTCTTGTCCTCCATTACCGCCTTGGCGATCACAGCCAGATCTCTTGCAGTGGTAACATTGTCCTTGAACTTTTCGTTACAGCTTCCGTCCGCACCGACAGCATTGTTCAGCACGGTACCCGTAAGTCTGAGTTCATCGATCTTGTCCTTCATGATCTGTTCCACAAAGAAATCAAGGTTTTCTTCAATCTTGTACGCGATCGCTTCCGCAGCGTCTGCGCAGCTGGCCATGAGCATCTGATACAATCTGTCTTTCACGCTGTAGGTGGCATTCATCCACTGCTCTGCGGTGTAGTCCTTACCGATCTTGCCCTTTACATAGGATGCATAGGTAACCATCGCCGGATCAAGTCCCTGAACGGCAGCATTTTTATAGATCACGTCATTCCAGCGGAGTGTATCCAGGCTTGCCTCGCAAGTGTCATCAAGTTCAAACTGTTCAACGGCAATAAGGGCTGTCAGCAGCTTGGAAAGTGAAGCGGGGCTCCATGAGACAGTGTCGTTGTAGCTATGAAGTGTCTGACCCGTCTTTGCATCTATTGCAATATATGCAGCGCCTCTAAAGTCCACGTAATCTTCAAAAGTAACCGTAGGCACCTGTGTCGGTACCGGAGTGGGCGTTGAAGTGGGTCTGGGCGTATTGGTTGCCACAGGCTTCGGAGTATTGGTTGCCACGGGCTTCGGAGTGGGTGTGTTCGTGGGCGATCCTGCTTTAATGCTTGAATACGTACCGCTCAGGAAAGCATCACCGCCCTTAAATTTAATACGATACCATCCGTTACTGGTTTCTCCCGTAAGAGTAAACTCCTCGCCGAGCACCCCGCCTCCGATGGCGCTGTACTCGGTTCCGGGTCCTTTTCTGATGAATATGGAATCCACATTTACAACAACCGTTCCCGAACGATCGGTGATCGTAACATTGGTGAACACCAAAGGTGTAGGTGTTGCCTCGGGAGTAGGCGTATCAGTGGGCCTTCTTGTAGGTGTGGTAGTCGGCGTTTCCATTACCGGTGCATTTGTCGGAGCAGGAGTTCCCTGTTCCAATGCAGGAGTGTTGGTAACAAGCAGCATCGGAGTATTCACCACAGTCTGTGTGGGAGTAGGAGTCGGCTCTGTCACGGTGGGTCCTTTACAACCACTGAACAGTGCAGATGCCGTAATGACGATTGCAGCAGCCGCAAGACCGATCCATGTTTTTTTCTCTCTTATCAGTTTTCCGGTCAAATTCTTGTTTACCTTCATGATGATCACTATCATCGCAATCGGGAATATTAGTGCAATGATCATTCCTTTCTTAAGATTGTTGTCGAATACACCCGCAAATGTCCCGACAAGAGCGGGTCCCACTCCATATCCCAGATCTCCCGCAAACAGAAGCAATGCCATAGGCGCTGCATTCCCCGCGGAGATCTTGGATGAAGCCAGTGAAAATGTGCCCGGTCTGAGAATTCCTACGAAAAGACCTACCAGAACACAGCCTATAAGAGATAAGATTTCATTTCCCGAGAGTATAGCCATCAGATAGGCTGATGCTCCCAAACCACATCCGTATATCAGATAACGTTGCAATCTGATATCTTCAAAAAACTTACCAAACAATAACCTTGAGGCTCCGATGGCTGTCACGAACAAAAGCGGTCCGGCCAGTCTTGCGAAGATATTGGCAATTTCCAAAGAAACCTCTGTATAATATGCGATCCATTGTCCCATGGCCTGTTCCGTTACCCCCGCGAAAAACATCAGGAAAAACAGTACCCAGAACATAGCATTTCCAAAAAGCTTTCCCGTTCCTTCCTCAGCATCATCCTCCGGGGTGATGAACCGGATAAAAGCAATCGCCAAAGTGATCAATATAGGAATGACGGAAATGATAACCGTCAGTATTCTCCATTTTTCTATCCCTGCAGCAGCGAAGAACACCAGACTGATAAGTATGGCAACAACACTGCCCATGATATTCCAAAATTGTATGAGATTGATCCTCTCTTCGTTATCCTCCGAAAAATATCTTATCATATTTCCCACAGGGACTCCGATACAACCGGCTCCGATCCCGCTGACCAATGCTCCCGCAAACACCGCGGGCATTCCGCCCATATATTCGGGCAGAAATCCCATTGCCAAAAGGCCGAAGGCCATGACTGTCATTCCCGTCGCCAGGATCTGTTTGTATCCCAGCCTTTTCGCCAGCTTCATTGCGAAAAGGTTCATTACGCTTCTTACCGCAAAATGTAAAAGGATCAGCAGTCCCAGAGCAACAAATCCAAACCCGAACTCCTTTTCAAACCTCAGGAAGAGAAGAGGAACAAATCCATTAACAAGCCCGAGAGTTGCCTGAACGGAATAACAAACCGCCAAGACACTCCTCGTTCCGGATCTCTCATCATTCATTCTGTTTCTTTGCTCCATTCAATTTTTTATAATATTTCACAAGGCCGTCGACAATTCCTTCCGCTATTAGTTCCCGGTAGGAATCGGTCTTCAAAAGGGCATATTGTTCTTCGGATGTCATAAATCCGCATTCCGCAAGGACCGCCACCTTGGAAGTCAATAGCACATAGTAATCGTTCTCTTTGACCCCTCTGTTACGCATTCCGGTCTTTTCGCTGATCTCATTGACTATGAACTCGGCCAGCGTCTGACTCTGTTCATTTTTTTGAGGATTATAGTAGACCTCTCCTCCCTCGGAGGTAAGAGCATCCTTAGGTGCTTCGTTCAGGTGTATGCTCACAAATGCAGTGGCTTCCGACCTGTCATACATTTCCTTGCGCTCTTCAAGATCTACCCAGACATCGGTTTCTCGTGTCATGAGAACCGTGAACCCTAAGCGTTCCAGCTTTTCCTTAACTTTTAAACCTATATTGAGGTTTATCTCTTTTTCATATACATCCGCCTTATTGTTGGCAGTACTTCCCACATCATTTCCGCCGTGCCCCGGATCGATCATAACGACAGGTCCCGGAGTCGGTGTAACGAACACCGTCGGCAACGGTGTCGCAGTGATCCTCGGAAACATCGTCGGCGTGGGAGTAGGCGACACTGTCGCTATCTCATATGCCTTGATGCCCGAATTTATCAATCCCATGATCATTATACCAAGCAGGACGATAAAAATCAAAATCACAGTTTCCAATATTCTTCTTCGTCTCATCACCTCACGGTTGTGACGTGACAATCTTCTCTCCGGATCTCTCATAAACTCCCGTTGCTACCTGTTGTATCAGTTTTCTTCCTCATCCGGAGAAAAACCTTCGAAAATGAACAGCTTGTATTTGTTTTTAACTTTCTTCAGCACCTCGGGCGTTTTAACGGTCCACGCCACGGGAAGTGCTCCGAAAAGCTTCGTCAGCATAAACGAAAAATTGTTCGGATAGTCGCAGCAATATGCAATGAAATCCGGTCTGCACATCAGATCGCTCAAAAGGAAATGCACCATGAACTTTCCGAAGGATTCTGTTTTTCCGTCATCCTTGGCAAAATTGGAGGAAAGCTGTCCGCGAAGAAGTTCGGGTCTGTGTTTTCCGAACCATCTGACAGCTGCCGGGTGGAAGGACTCCACACAATATATGCCTTTATATTTCAAAAGAAGTTCGTTTGCAAGTTCGCATACCCTTGTATTTGAATCCACCATCTTTATCTCGACGATAAGCGGGACTTTTCCGTCTACAGCTTTCAGAACGTCTTCAAAAAGGGGAATGTGTTCCTTTGAGGAACACAGCGTCAGTTCGCACAGCTCGGCGTAGGTTTTGGAATTAACCGGAGCATCCGTTTTGCAGACTCTGTTCAGATCGCCGTCATGAAAGACCACAACCTTCTCATCCTTTGTCAGCTGCACATCCAGTTCGATACCGTAGCCTTTTTCCACAGCCTTCAGAAAAGCGGGAATGCTGTTCTCCGGCGCATCACTTTCATTGTTATGAAAGCCTCTGTGAGCATAATAATACCCCGCAAAGGGCATTCTGTCGGCCCTGTTGAACAGCCTTGGCATAATGAATATGCAGTACAGCAAAAACAGGGCTGACAAAATTATCAACACTATATAAATAGTTGTCGGCATTTTTTCCCTCCGATAAAAGGTTAAAACGCAATTTTTTTTATTTTGAGAGGGCCGAGATCCTTTCCTCAACCTTTGCCATCATGCTCTTATAATTCTCAAGCTTGCCCTTCTCTTCGTTTATCTTGCTCTCGGGAGCCTTTGATATGAAGTTGCTGTTGGCAAGCATGCCCTCGCAGCGCTTGATCTCGCCCGTAAGACGATTCTTTTCCTTGGCAAGTCTCAGAAGTTCCTTGTCGATATCAACCAGTTCGGCAAACGGAATGTAAACCACTGCCTTGGGAAGAACCGCCGAAACAGCATCTTCCGCAATGCCCGTCTTGTCTGCCTGTACAAATACTTCGGAGGCGTAACCGAGAACCGCAAAGAAGTTTCTGTTTTCCTCGAAGATCTCTCTTACCGCTTTATCGGCAGAAACCACAAAGACCTCAGCCTTACGGCCGGGAGCAACGTTCATGGACGTTCTTACGTCTCTGATGCCCTTAACCGCTTCCTTGATCATCTCGATGGCTGATACCTTCTTTTCAAAGGCAAACTTCTCATCATAAACCGGCCACTCGGAGATCATGATCGACTCGTTGCTGTCCAGGATACCTTCCGCTTCCTTCAAGGTGCAGAAGATCTCTTCCGTAACGAAAGGCATATAAGGATGCAGCAGCTTCAGCGCATCCGTCAAAACATGTCTGAGAGTCCACATTGCGGTAACCTTGGATGCAGCGTCGTCTCCGTAAAGACGGGGCTTAACCATCTCAATGTACCAGTCACAGAAATCATCCCAGATGAAATCATTTATCTTTTGAGCCGCAACACCAAGTTCAAAGGAATCAAGGTTCTGTGTAACCTCTCTGATGCAGGTGTTGAGCTTTGAAAGGATCCAGCAATCGGCATCCTCGAGTTTCGAAAGGTCTATGTCCGTCCCCTTGTGATCAAGACCCGCTTCTTCCATCTGCTTCATGTTCATCATGATGAAACGGGAAGCGTTCCAAACCTTGTTCGCAAAGTTTCTGCTGGCCTCAACTCTCTCCCAGTAGAAACGCATATCATTTCCGGGTGCATTTCCGGTAATAAGCGTAAATCTGAGAGCATCAGCTCCGTACTTATCGATGACATCCAGCGGATCGATACCGTTTCCGAGGGACTTACTCATCTTTCTTCCCTGTGAGTCTCTTACAAGACCGTGGAAAAGAACGGTATTGAAAGGCTTCTCACCCATGTTCTCATAGCCTGAGAAGATCATTCTGATAACCCAGAAGAAGATTATGTCATAACCGGTAACAAGAACATCCGTAGGATAGAAGTATTTAAGATCCTCCGTCTTTTCAGGCCATCCGAGTGTCGAGAAAGGCCAGAGAGCAGACGAAAACCACGTATCAAGTGTATCAGGATCCTGTGTCAAATGTGTGCCACCGCATTTAGGGCATTTTGTCGGTGCGTTTTCGGTCTTCTCAACGATGATCTCACCGCAGTCCTCGCAATAATAAGCGGGTATCCTGTGTCCCCACCAAAGCTGACGTGAAATACACCAGTCCTTGATATTGTCGGTCCAATTGTAATAGGTTTTTTCAAGTCTTTCGGGGATCAGCTTTATGTCGCCGTTTTTGACAGCATCAACGGCAGGCTTTATGAGCGAATCCATCTTAACGAACCATTGCTTTTTAATAAGCGGTTCTACTGTTGTCTTACAACGATCGTGAGTACCTACATTATGGGAATAATCCTCAATGCGAACAAGAAGTCCCATTTCCTTCAATTCTTCAACGATCCTGTTTCTTGCTTCATATCTGTCCATTCCCTTGAACTTTCCGCCGTTTTCGTTGATCGTGGCGTCATCGTTCAGAATGTTGATCTCGGGAAGGTTGTGACGTTTTCCGACCTCAAAGTCGTTGGGGTCATGAGCAGGTGTGATCTTAACCACGCCCGTTCCGAAATCCATCTCTACATAGGGATCCGCAATGATGGGGATCTTTCTGTCGACGAAGGGCAACCATACAAACTTGCCTACAATGTCCTTATAGCGGTCATCCTCGGGGTTAACCGCAACAGCCGTATCACCGAGCATTGTCTCGGGTCTTGTTGTGGCAAATTCAAGGAAACGTGTCTTGCTGACAGTTCCGTCGTCCTCGATGAGAGGATACTTTATATGCCAGAAATGTCCCGCCTGATCCTCATATTCAACTTCCGCATCGGAAATGGAAGTCTTACATACGGGACACCAGTTTACGATCCTTGAGCCCTTGTAAATAAGGCCCTTTTTATAGAGATTTACAAACACTTCCTCGACTGCCTTGTTGCAGCCCTCATCCATGGTAAAACGCTCTCTGTCCCAGTCGCAGGAGGAACCGAGCTTCTTCAGCTGCTCAACGATCCTTCCGCCGTACTGTGCTCTCCACTCCCAGGCTCTCTTTAAGAAGCCGTCTCTTCCGAGGTCATGCTTGTCTATGCCTTCCTTTTTGAGGGTCTCGATGATCTTAACCTCCGTAGCAATGGAAGCGTGATCCGTTCCGGGCTGCCAAAGAGCATTGAATCCCTGCATTCTCTTATATCTGATCAGGATATCCTGCATCGTATTGTCAAGTGCATGTCCCATGTGGAGCTGTCCCGTGATGTTCGGCGGGGGAATAACGATCGTGAAGGGTTTCTTCTTCGGATCGGGCTCTGCATGGAAGTACATGTTGTCCATCCATTTTTTGTAAAGCCGGCCCTCTATCTGTTTGGGGTCGTAATTTTTTTCAAGTTCCTTGTTCATTTCTATAATATCCTTTCAAGTGTTTCTATTCAATCTCTCAAACTTATGATTTTAGCAAAGTATCACTGATTAGTCAATCCGTACCTTTCCATGACCATCTTTACTTCGATCTCGTATTCCCTGTGTTTCACGGCAAAGCTTTGAAGCGCAAGTACCGCACTCTTCTTCTGCTGCATATTGAAATCGATGGCTTTTCTGAGTTTCTGACGACGCACATTCAATCTGTGGCGCACCTCAACCATTTCACCCGCATCCACAAGTGCTTCGCACTGGTAGATCCAGATACCCACGTCATTTACGCCGCAGGTCTTGAGACGGCTTCTCAGGTCATTGTCATAAAAATCTATCAGCTGTTCGGCTTTTTTGAACCGCTTTTCCTCTTCCACGATACGATTGTATTCATTCAGATTGAACTTAAGCTCGTTTGAGTCGTTAACATGATACTTCTCGTAGTTATAATCCAGCACGTTCGTCACGTTAACATACTTGATCTTCGTTTTGTTCAGCAGCGAGATCGCACGTTCCATTTTGGCTTCGCTGTTCTTCATGGCAAGGATCATCTTCCTGTGCACCAGGAAGAAATAGACCGCACACAGACCGCCAAACGCCACGATCACTGCAAACACGGCGGTAACGTCCGCTTCTCTGACCGCTCTTGCCACGATCAAAAGGATCAATGCTATGCCTATAAAGACCGTCGCAAAAGTCAGCAGCTTTCGGTTAAAATCGGTCTTTGAAATACATTCTACTATATCATCGTCAAGACTGTCTCTCTCCCGTTCGAGGGCCTTGAGATCTTTTTCCACAAGAGCTTTGTAAGCCTCGTTTTCCTTAAGCTTCTCTATCTCTTTTTCCACGCCTTCCTCGTCCTGCTCGATGGCATATCGCTGCGCGATCGTGATCTTCGGAGGAGTGTGCTGCATGGCAAGTCTCTCTTTATTGAGATTGATTATCTTGTTTGCTGCCTCATTGATCTTCGCCCGCTCTTCCTCGCGTACGGAATCTATTTTCTGTATGTCCGAAAGGTAACCCGTGACCACCTCATATTCCTTGCGTGACTCAAGGATCTGCTTGTCCGCAGCTGCGATGATCTCACAGTTGCCTTCCAAAAACGTCATTCTGGTCTCTCTGTCCGAGAAGGCGCTTTCGTTGGCCCGGTTTTTCACTCGGTCGGCAGTGATCTCCGGCTCCTTTTTAATTTTTCTTTTTCTGAAAAAATCGAAAAGACCCATATTATCTCATTTCCGTCATTCGTTGTATTTTATGTATTGCTCTTTCATTTCCGCGGTAAGTTTACCGACCACGTTGTAAAAATCGGTCACCCTCCCGGATCTGAGAAGCTCTTCCGCTTCTCTCAGTTCGTACAGTTCCGCTTCATCCGAGGCTTCCAGTTCGGTGCTCAGGACCGCGGATCTGAGCCATGCGGCAGTCTCTTCCGAGACATCATAGACCTCCATGGCCATTCTCAGTTCTTCTTTCTTTTCCCCGAATTTAAGTGCAAGCAGGTAGGACCTCATGGACTCTTCACGCCCGTTCTTTTCATATGCCTGTCTGAAACACTCGGCGGCGGATTCAAATCCTTCGGTATGCAGCAGGGCTATGCCCATATTGTGATAGATGTCTCCGAGATTTTCCGATGTTATCCTGAACTCCGGAGCTTCCTTTACCAGGTTTCTGTAATTTATGATGGCATTTTTGTAGTTTTCAAGGCTCAGATAGCTGTCCGCTTTCTTTTTTATCCTGATCCATTTTTCGGTTCTGTCAGCCCTCGAAAGTGCTTCGATAAAGTTCTCGATCTCTTCCCTTACCAGATAATCGCAGGAGCAAAAGCAGACCGTCACGAGATCCTTGAGCGGAGCATCTCTTTCTATGCAATCCGCAAGCAGATTGGCTCTTTCCTTAAGTCCGAGAGCCTCATCCATGAACACCGCAAGATCCCGATCGTACAAAAAGTCCTCGCAAAGCTCCGGGTTGCCGATTATGCAATAACACAATTCCTCGACGGAATGTATGCTGAGCTTTGAATTTCTAAGCAGATATGGTTTTTTTGAATAGTTACCTACGGTAACGATCATCTTGCCCATAAAGCAGTTCCTTTTACAACATTATCGTCTGTTCCGACACTCTGAATGTCGCAGGCTTGATCTCTCCGAATCCAAGGTCGCGCACCTTGATAACAAGGGTTTTTATGTCCACGAAACGAACGGAGATCTCCAGGCGGTTGGTCTTGTTCTCGCCCGAGATCAGACCGTAAAGTGAAAAATTGACAGCCTCAGTGTGCCCGTTTCTGTAATCTCTGATCCTAAAAACTATATTGTTGATGTTATCGGGTATCATGAATATCTTTTTTTCCGCCCCCACGAGCGGGCAGCCCGCCTCGATCAGCGGCACGAATTCCACCGTAGCATCTCTGTAACCTTCCACCGAAACGCTGTGAAAAACCTCCCCGTCACTCAGTATGTTGTCCCGAGGCTTTTCATTCACTGCCCTGTAACATGCTCCCGAAGAATAGAGGTTCTGTCCCGAAAAGATCTTAAGTCCCGGAGACGCATATTTCCTCAGAACATTCTTGATGCAGTCATCCTCGGCAGCCTTTCCCGTAACATACATGCAGTTCAGATTCCTGTTCTGCATCAGCACAAAACTGATGATGTTCTCAAACGCTTCCGCCCTCATCCGCCTGTCTTCTATGCCCGCAAGGCCGACCTTCAGCGTTCTGGAGCCCTCGAGTCTTTCTATGTAGGCAGGATAATTCCTGGTCCTGTCCGCCGGGTTGAAGTAATATGCCTCTATCCCGTCGGCGGAAATGTCCACTCCCACCACGTGCTGTCTGCGACGCAGTTCGTCGGTGTTGATTATATACATCAAAAACGCATTTGCGTGATTTATAATGAAAAACCTGTCATTATCATATCCGAGCATCCTGAGAGCATTCGAAAGCCTTCTTTCGTCGTCGGCGTTCATTTCTTCTCCGGTAATGCATATCCTGGAAAATGCGGCTCCGGCGAAGCACTTTCTGATCCCGTTCAGAACATCTTCCAAAAAGCCCGCCAAAAGTTCCGTAGTATCATATTCTCTGCCGTTCAGTACGGTCTTATCCGCAGCTTTTTTCCCGTACAGTGCAGACGTTCCTTCGATATCGTCCGCAAGGCTTTTTCTCACTCCTTCGAGACCTGCGACACAGCTCCCGTCGGAAAGAGGTACGACAAAAAGAGGTATACGCTCGCCATCCGATCTCGCCGGCACCGTAAAGCTTTTGGTGAAGCGTTCTTCTTCATCCCAAAGGCCTACATATACCTCTTTTTCGTAAAAATCCATTCCAAGCACCAATGAAGCCATTTTTTACCCCTGATCTTTTTTGATCATATCGCCTTAAAGTGCCGTTTTACGGCATATTCGGTCAGATAATACTGTTCAAGATATTGCAGGACCGTCTTGTCATCCTTAAGCTCTGCGGCAATAAGGATATTGTTGATCTTGTCATATTTCGTAGCCGTCCGTCCGTCGGTAGGATCTTCGAGACAGGCTATTGAATTGCTTTCCGTGATCTCTTCCTTTTCTCCGTCGGACTCCGTAATGAAATACTGCAGGACCTCTCCGTAGAAAAGGATAAATTCCTTGGTAAATATGCCATATCCCACATCGGGCATTATCGAAGTCCTGAACTCTTTTCCCCTGTCGTAGGAATAGTGTATATAAACCGTTTTCCTGGGATTTGTCCTGTATTCCACATAGGTTTTTTCCAAAAGGCTTTCCGGAAGCGAAAGCTGTTTTCCGAAATCCTTAAAGAATGCATAGAATACCTTCTTCTGCAGAAACCTGCGGACGTGGGTGTCGGCGAATTCCTTTTCCTCTGCGGTAAGTCTCTCCTTTTCGCTGTAAAACTTAAGCAGCGCCAGGACTCCGATCCTGCTGTTCTCAAGTGAAGGGTCAGCCTTCAGCACCTCAAAGAATTCGGGTTCCGTAACCCTTTCGCCCACAAAATACTTGTACGCGGTGTATGATATGAAAGCTCTGACAAGCTTTCGGTTGTTGTTTTTTGAATAATAGCTTTTGAAAACCTCAAATGTATTCTCGATATAGGTTTCGGCAAACAATATCTGGGCCAGGAGGTTCTCTTCAAGTTTGACCGTATCAAGCCCCGTCTGCTTCGCAGCATGCCATATCTCATACATTTCGAGGGTAGTACCGTTATAGTTGTCCACCAAATACTTTAACAGGCGGTCTTCCACGTTTCCGTTTTGAAAAGCATAATGACTCATGGCAACGATCGTTTCCCTGTCTTCCTGCTTCTCATTCTCTTCGACGGCATGGATGCAAAGTTTGGCAAGACGTTTCAAAGCCAGCTTTTCGCATCCGAACTCCTTAACATATTCTATGACCTTGTCATACATGTTCCTGACAACCATGAGTTCTACGACTCTGTTTCTCCGTTCGGGATCGAGTTTTCTGACCTCTATGTCGTTGAGATAAGCCTCCAGAAGTTCACCCTCGTAATTTATATAGTAGTATTCCGCCAGGTTGTAACTGCAACTGTTGACTATCGCGGGTTTAAGGGTTTTTATGCCCGATATCTGCTTTTGAAGCGCTATGTATGCCCCTTCGCTCTCATTGTAGCGTATGTTCTTCTCCCACATAAAGAGCAGGAGTCTGGGATTGGTCGAGCCCTTTTCGTAGCATTCGGACTGCAGATCGTGCATATGCAGATAAGGCCTGCAGCTGTCCTCGTCTCTCAGAAGATACCTGTTGCCCTCGTCGTCCTCAAGCCAGCAGATGCAGGAATCGGAATAACAGAGCACATTTGCCCTGCCGTTCTCCACGGGATATCTGCCCACCGATATCTCCACATTGTTTGACACCACCACATTTCTGATCTTCTTTCCCGTAATCTCCACCTTACAGGAGAAAAGTACGTCGGGAACGCAATTTATCAATGTTTCGTTCAAAAGCTCCCTGTTCAGGATGTTTGAATACAAAACCGCAAGTTCGTCGTTGATCTTCCGTTCTTTAAGGCAATCAAGCACAAACTGCTCTATATTTTTATAATATGCCTTGTAGATCGGCATATTCTCTTCTTTCGTTTTGACAATGTAGGCATAAAGCAAGAGGCGCTTGTCCTCGGGAATGGAGGAATTGTAGCTGAAATAGAGAAGCACCGGCTGATCTATGGTCTCTTCCTTGTCCGCACCGTAGGTGAGCATATAAAACTCGAACAGATTGACCAGACTAAGCTGAGCCCGGACAGCCTCTTTAAAGTATATATGATATCTCGTATCTCTCAGATTCAGCATTATGATCTTCTCACATATGCATCTGAGCAGCTCCTTGTCATTGTTCTCCGCGTAGAGTTTCTCAAGGACCATGAGTCTCATAGCGTCACATTCCGCGGGCAGCCTGCATATATGCACAAATTGAGACAGCACCCGCTCGTTTACCATTAGATTGTCGAGCATGAAGAGCATGAGTCTGCATTCGGTGGTATCGACCTTCGTAAGCAGCCTCGGATCGGCTGAGAGCAGTCTCCCCACTTCACTCAAAAGCAAAGTACTGTTGCTGCCCTCATTGAGCTTCTGCATCAAGCTTTCGTATCTGAGCCTGTAATTCTCTTTATACAGGGGATCGGAATACATATACATCAGCCTGATCAAAGGTATATCGGGATTTTTCTCCATTAAGCTTTTTATCGCTTCGCAATTGGCTTTGGCAACTCTCTCATCTCCGGTGTAAAGCACCTCGGTAAAAAGCAGAGCTGCATAGAGCATCGGATCTTTGCTTTCATATTCGTGTTTTTTCAAAAGTACCGGTGTCACAAGGCTGTCACTCGCAGCAGAACGTCCGGCAAAAACCGAAAGGTAGGCTTTGTAGACCGTAAGCTGTTCCTCAAGTGTCTTCTGCAGTCCGTCCTCAATATCCGAAGAGACATTTTCACGTTTTATGAAATTCTCCAAAGCTTCGGTTAATTTAACGGATTCGTTTATGAAATCTATTTTGGATATCCTGCCGCATCTGAATCCCAAAAAATGGTCCGAAAGGCTCAGGATGTACCTTTTTACGGTGCGCATCCTCTCCTTTTTTCTCTCGTTTGTTCCTCTTACCTTACAGGTAACGGGAACGATCTTTTCGTGAAGCGCATTGAATATCCTGATCTCCCCGTGTCTGACCCCGGGAGACATTTTTTCCGGATTGAAGACAAGTTTGAGTTCATAGCGTCCGTTGACAAAGTCACTGTTTTCGATCACCCGTTTAACGGGCGTAACAAAGTCAAGATCCGACTCAACCTGTAATTTAAGATAACCCCATGCACTCTTTTCTATCACTATCTTTTCAACAAAACTGACAGCTTCGGTTTCTGCATGGAGCGAAGATTTTCCGACAACAAAGCTGCACTCGGCCTTCTTTTTACGTGAATACAAAAACTCCTCCATGGCCCTATTACGGTCAGGGGAAGCTTTGAGTGTTTCATATACACAGTTCAGCTTGTCGTCGCGTTTGATGACCGCGTCATAAAACTGCTTGCCGTCAAACAGTTCAAGTGCCTCGTTCCAGTTTGCCTGAGCAAGGCTCTGAAAGCTGAAAAAGTTGTTTATCTGTCCTATGGAGCTTTTGCAGGTTGCACCCAAAACGGAGATCGTAAAAGGCAGCTGTCTTTCACCGCAATCGCTTACGATGTTGATCCTGCCTTCCGTCTTTTCTCCCGGCTCCATATATTTACAGTTTACACTGAAGGTGACTTCGTTGGAAGCACCGTTAAAGGTTTTGCTGCCCAACTTCAGGATGTTTGAGGAACTGTACAGCAAACCCTTCATAGTTGTATTGGCGGAATTTGAGATGACAAAAGAACCGGTCTGAACTTCTCCTTCACTTATGAACAGATTCAATGCATCCTGTGAAAGAACAATTTCCGGTTGCTCATATTCGAATATTCCTTTCGACAGTCTCTCAATTTTTTCCTTCATAACTCTCCGTAACGATCAACCGCGGGGAAGCGGTACGAATGTCCCCGTTTCAACATCCTGAACATAACAGTTCTTTCCGTCGACGGAAATATAAAAATCACCGCGGTTTCTGTCTCTGCCGTTTACGAACTCGGTAAGCGTAAAACGATAGCAGTCTTTGCCGTCGATAAAAGTAGTAACCGAATCATAGGAATGATCGTATTCCGTAACTTCTTTGTCAATATTCAAGACTTCCTTGCTGTAGCCGCATAATACACGGTATGCCTGTTCTGCCGAAAGATTACCTGTCGCCGGGGGAGTCGGGGTGACCGTCGGTAACGGAGTAGGTGTTGCGGGAACAGGTGTTGTGGTGGGCAAAGGCGTCAGCGTGGGTGTTGCGGCAGGCGTCAAAGTTGGCGTCGGCGCAACCGTAGGCGTCAAAGTCGGCGCCGTTGTAGGCGTATTATCCAAAAGCACCGGAGCAGGTGTGGAAGTAGCTGCCGCCGTAGGCGTTGGGGTAAGATCACCGTCGTCTTTTCCGCCCTTGTTCTTTCCGGTGACCACGACTATCACAACGACCAGCAAAATGATCAGGATCAAAGCAGGTACTCCTATCGTAAGGATCATTCTCTTTCTGCTTTCGAGCCAGGTAAGTAAGTCTGTTTTTCTCATTCGATTGTCGGCCATAAAACCCTCCGATTATAAAAAATTGTACGAAAAAAGGTGCATGCAACGCATACACCTTTATTATATACTTTTTGTATTGAAACTGCAAAGATTATTTAAAAAGAAATTCAATAAAATCAGCACATATCTTGTTATTCTGCCAAGAACCGCAGACTGCAACAACCATGGGATCGGAAGGATCCGAATCCTTAAAATATCCGCAGTCATTAAGGAAAATTCCGTAGGCCTTTTCGGAGTTCTCTATCATATTCCCGGCATCGTCCAATATCCCCGTCATAGCAAACCGATCGTTATATTTGAGATAGAGTTCGGTCGAAAGAACCTCCGACATAGGCTTAAACAATCCCGTCTGTGCCCTCTGTGTGAAAACGGACTCGGGCATGACTGCAACGCTTATCTCTCCCACATACATATAAACGGTAAACTTTTGTATCGCATCGAATTCATTGGTTTTAAAGTAAAATGAATTGTCAAAGGTTGTTGCCTGAGTCTCGGGATCCAGCGAAATATAAGCATCAAACTCCTCTTTGAGCTTTTCTACCGCCTCCTGGTTTGGATAATCCGATATGGCGGCAAAAAAGACAGACTCAGGTCTTTTTTTGAATATCGTAAAGAGCAACGAGACCACAAAAGCCAATACAGCCAGAACCGCGACTATCTTAAGCAGATAGTAATCCCTGAACTGTATCCATCTCTTTCTCCCTTTCAGGCTTTTTAGTTTTTCTCTGTCCGTCATCTTGTCGGACACGTGATTATAGAGAGCAGCATTGTCTTTTAATGCCGTCTTTTTGTTTCCGATCTGCATAATTAAACCTCTTCCAAGCCTCATTCACTCTTTTTGCAAACAATAAAGCGGACTTTTGAGATCCGCTTTGTTATTATCCGAACAAATCCGTTCGCCCAAATCATATAGATGATACAACCAACCGTTAAAAAATAAAATTAAGTAACAATTAAAAATTTGGAATGTTATTGTTATCCTCTCATATGCTCTTCCAAATCACTCAACGGTTACCGACTTTGCAAGGTTTCTCGGCTGGTCCACATCAAGTCCCCTGTAGGAAGATGTATAGTATGCGATCAACTGAAGATAGACTGCGGCAAGGAAAGGTGCAAATTCATCCTTGCAGGCAGGTATTACCAGGTGCTCTGCGCATATGCCCTTTTCAAGAGCTTCATCCCCGTCATTAGCCTCATTGGTAACAAGGATGACCATTGCGCCCCTTGCACGCACTTCCTTAACATTGGAAATGAGTTTCGGAAAAACATCCTTCTGAGTTCCCAGCGCGATAACGGGTGTTCCGCCGGTGATCAGGGAAAGAGTTCCGTGCTTAAGTTCTCCCGCAGCATATGCTTCGGAATGAATGTAAGTGATCTCCTTTAATTTAATGGAGCCCTCGCAGGAAAGTGCATAGTCAAGTCCTCTTCCGATAAAGAAAAGGTCTGACGCCGGTGTAAGTCTCTTGCTGAGTTCCTTGATAACATCTCTCTTTTTGAGGATCTTCTCGATCTTTTCCGGTACCGCTTCAAGCTCGTTCATATACTCCGATACCTGTTTATCGCTGAGTTTCCCAGCAGCCATGGCAAAACGGAGTGCAATAAGATAGAAAACGGCAAGCTGAGCGGTGTATGCCTTTGTGCTGGCTACCGCGATCTCCGGGCCCGCATGGGTATACATGCAGTAATCCGCTTCTCTCGAGATGGAGCTGCCTTTAACGTTTACAATGGCAAGCGTCTTGGCGCCCTTTTCCTTTGCAAGCCTGAGAGCAGCAAGGGTATCGGCTGTTTCTCCCGACTGGGAAACCACGATAACAAGAGATCTTTCATCCATGATAGGATCCGCATATCTGAATTCGGAAGCGATCTCCACCGTTACAGGTATCCTTAACATCCTCTCTATCAGTATCCTTCCCACAAGTCCCGCATGCATAGCCGTACCGCAGGCGGTAATGATTATACGCCCCGCATTCATAAAAAGATCGTCAGGTATCTTGTCCTCGCTGAAATCGGGGAGCACAAATCCGTTCTCACGTTTAATCCTGGGTCTTATGGTCAGGCGGACCGACTCGGGCTGTTCATGTATCTCCTTGAGCATATAATGCTTAAAGCCGTTCTTTTGAGCCGCCGACATATCCCAGTTAACGGAAAGCATGGACGGTGTAACGGTGTTACCGTAAAGATCGGTCACCATAATGGAATTCTTTGTAAGCTTTGCGATATTATACTCCGGAAGAACAAAATATTCCTTGGAATATCTGAGGAGAGCAACCATATCCGAAGCTATAACAGCTCCCTCTTCCGCCATGCAGGCAACCAGAGGACTGCCCTTTCTGATACAGTAGATGACATCCTTTTGATCCGCAAACAATATGCAGAAGGCATAGGCTCCGGTGAGTCTCTTTACGGCTTCGGAGATAGCCGCGTAAGGGTCACCGGTATAGAGAGAATCCAAAAGCATGGCAGCCACTTCTGTATCTGTCTGGGACTGCGCGATCCTGCCTTCCTTTGCAAGTTCGTTTGCAAGCTCATGATAGTTCTCTATGATACCGTTATGGATCAATGTGACCTTACCGCAGGAATGAGGATGCGCATTGGTCTTGGTAACTCCGCCGTGAGTAGCCCATCTGGTATGTCCTATACCGCAGGAGGACTGTATCTCAGCCGGTATTTCATTTCTTAAAGAAGCAACCTTTCCCACATTCTTAAAGGTCTCGATCCCTCTTTCCGTACATACAGCGATACCTGCACTGTCATATCCTCTGTATTCAAGTTCCGCAAGGCCGTTCAATAATACTTCCTTTGCATCAATGTAGCCTGTAAAGCCAATAATTCCGCACATTGGTAGTTGTCTCTCTTTCGTATGTATTTTTGTTATAAAGCAAAAAGCCCAACCGCCGGTATTTCCAAAAGCGGTCGGGTTTTTCTTAAATCCCGCTCAGGTGGCCACACCCGCACGGGTTAAAAATTCACTGTGAACACGTATGGGCTCCGGCTGTTTTGTTTCCTCTTTGCCGGCCTCCTCTTCTACGTTTGCCTCTTCCGTCTTTTCTGCGTTGTACCTGTAAGTAGGTACTATCTCCGAAATACAACTTCTTATGTTCTCACCTTCGGAATAAGCATCTCCGTAGATCTTCTCCAACTTTTCGAAGAACAGTGCGTCATCCATATCAATGGGTTTTGCTACCGAAATAAGGTCATTCTCGGTCTTTGCAAGTCCTTCCTCATCCATGAGACGTTCCTCATAGAGCTTTTCTCCGGGGCGAAGTCCCGTATATTCTATCATAATATCTTCGTTTGGTATATAGCCCGAAAGTCTTATAAGATTTTCTGCCAATGTAACGATCTTGACGGGCTCACCCATATCAAGCACGTATATCTCGCCGTTTCCGGCATAGGCGCCCGCTTCCAGCACCAAAGAAACAGCTTCGGGGATCGTCATAAAATATCTGTTGATATCGGGATGGGTAACGGTTACCGGACCTCCCGAACGTATCTGATTCTTGAACAGCGGTATTACAGAGCCGTTACTTCCGAGTACATTTCCGAATCTGACAGCCGCAAACTTCGTTTTGGACCTTCTCGAGAATGCCTGAACGATCATCTCGCACATACGCTTGGAGGCGCCCATAACATTTGTCGGATTGACCGCCTTGTCGGTGGAAATGAGAACAAAACGCTGAACATCCGTCTTGTCCGCCGCCATTGCAACATTCAAGGTTCCGAATACATTGTTCTTTATGGCTTCGTTGGGAGAATCCTCCATAAGCGGTACATGCTTGTGCGCAGCCGCATGGAACACAATGTTGGGACGGTACTCTTCGAATATGCATTCTATTCTGAAGGCATCTCTTACGGAAGCGATCAGCACCGTAAGGTCAAGCCCCGGGTAATTTCTCAAAAGCTCCTGCTGTATATCGTAAGCATTGTTTTCATAAATATCCACGATAACAAGTTTCTTGGGCTGAGCCAGTGCGATCTGTCTGCAAAGCTCCGATCCGATGGAGCCTCCGCCGCCTGTAACCAGAACCACCTGATTTCTGAGGAAGCCTTTTATCCTGTCCAAATCTACCTTGACAGGCTCTCTTCCGAGAAGATCTTCGATGTCGACAGGTCTCAGCTTTGAAACGGAAACCTCCTGATTTACCAGCTGGTAAACTCCGGGAAGGGTGCGGACATAGCATCCCGTGGTATTGCAGATGTTAGTGATCTCAGAAATACGCTTTTTTGAAGCCGAGGGCATAGCCACTATGATCTCTTTTACATCATATTTCTTAACGTAATAGGGAATTTCGGAACTGCTTCCGACAATACGCACACCTCGAAGATTCTTTCCCAGGAGTTTGGGATTGTCATCAATGATGCAGACCGGAAGAATGTTCAGCTTCTCGCTGGATTTGATCTCGTGAACGAGAATGTCCGCTGCACTGCCGGCTCCGACAACCATCGTCCTTACAACGTTTTCACTGTTTTTCATTCCCTTGACGGCCACCTGAAGGCGTCTGAACAATCTGTATGAAAATCGGGTGAAGCCCGTCATTATGCCCAGGAAAAACAGATACAGGAACCAGTAGCTTCTGGGCATCACATTCTTTAAAAGCTTGTACTCAAAGAATTGAGCTATGGTAGCCAGGACTACGGCAAAAACGATCTGCTGCATCTCATACAGTCCGGCATATCGTAACATGCTTCTGTACAGTTTCATTAAACAATATATTAAAATAACGGTCAGACAGTTTGGAATTGCATTGACAAGAATATTTTCAAGATAAGCGTGATCTATGGCCGAAAAAACAAAATTATATCTCACCCATAGAGCCAGAGCAGAAGCGCCCAGCGCAGAAAGACAGTCTACAATGACCAAAAAAAAAGGCTGAATTAAAAGTTCATAATTTATCTTATTTGTTTTCTTCATTTCATCCACATCCCTGCAGGTAAACTGCATCATTTTCCTCAAAATGTACAAAAACAGTCTTCTTTCACCCGATTCAAAATCATAGCACATTAGTCCCAATATAGCAACTCAAAATTTGCTACAAATTTAGAATTGTCTCAAAACTGATACTGTTCACGCCATGGTCAAACCCCAACAAAAAATGCCCCTTTTGGGGGCATTTCAGTCATCGTCATCAAATATACTATGTTCCAGCATTTTTTGTGCAAACTTCATTTTTTTACCGCCGCATCTTCCGCGCAAAGTTTCTTCACAGGCGCAGAGCTTGTCGGCAAGGCACACCACCCACGCTTCCCTGTATCTGGGAGGAATGGGCACAAGAGGGAACATATGCCTTTTTATGATATTCTCTTCAACAGGCGTCAGTTCACAATCTTCCTTTGCATTCTTGCAGGCTTTGAAGGGATGGGTAAATCCGTGTATCTTTCTGCAAAGCTCTCCGTCATGCCAGTCATAAAGGAAATAGTCATGCAAAAGAGCGCCTATGATCAGCGCCGAAACGTCCAGGTCTAAATTAAAAAACCTGGTTATGGCACAACTCATGTAGGCAACACAGACGCAATGTACAAAGACAGAGACCTTACCATGCTGTATGTAAAGTCTGGTCCTTGAAAATCTGCTGTCTCTCTCAAGCCTGTCAACTTCTTTGGATATCAAGTCTTCAAAATAGTTTCTTCTTATTCTCATTTCAGATCATTCGCCTTAGATGTGTATTTGTGAGAAAACCTCACCAAGTCCGGCATGTATCAGCAGATCCGCATCCGAATCATATGGGGTACTGGACTTGTTGACAAGCACCAGCTTCTTGCCGCGGAAATATCTTATAAAGCCGGCCGCTGGATAAACAGCCAATGATGTTCCGCCGATAATGAGCACTTCCGCGTCCGATATCAGACTTATGGCCGTTTCTACGGTTCTCTCGTTCAGGCCTTCCTCATAAAGCACAACATCGGGTTTAATGATGCCTCCGCAAGTGCACCTCGGTATGCCCGTTACGTCAAAAACCGCTTCGGGTCCGTAAAACTTCCCGCACTCCATGCAATAATTCCGCAGGGTGCTTCCGTGAAGCTCCTGCACATTAATGCTTCCTGCTTTTTGATGAAGACCGTCTATGTTCTGGGTTATAATACCCTTTAACTTCCCGCACTTTTCAAGTTCTGCGAGAAATTTATGAGTAATGTTGGGTTCAAACCCCCGGGGATTCATTTTATCTCTGTAGAATTCATAGAATTCCTCACACTTTCTCATAAAGAAGGTATGACTGAGTATTGTTTCGGGCGGATATTTATAAGTCCGGTTGTACAGTCCGTCGGCGCTTCTGAAATCCGGAATACCGCTTTCGGTACTGACTCCCGCTCCTCCAAAAAACACTATGTTGTCCGATCCGTCAATGATCCTCTGAAGTTCTTCTGTTTTTTCTTTGATCTCCATGTAAACTACCTCTTGTCGAAATCGCTTACCTGTTCAAACGCCGATATTTTAGTCCTTTTTTTCGATATTGTAAAGAATTACTTTAAAGGATTGATGATCTCATACATGTAATACCCGTTGGTTATCTCTACCGGAGATTTGCTGTAGAAGGTCACATTATGCACGCTCTGGAAGATATCAACCAGATCCTTCTTTTCAAACACGCCCTTCTTGTATACGAAGAACAGACTTTCATTATCGATCTGTCTCTCGATCTGTGCAAGCACATCCTCCTCGGTCTCGCAAAGGAATTCCTCATATATGTACATATGGTACTTGTCGGAAACACAAAGCTTGCTGTAACCGCATTTCGGAGCGTGAGTGCGCCAAAGGATCTCATCATTTATCATAAAGTAATTGTACCTGATAACATCGACCCTCTTACCCGAGGAATCCACGGAAATGGGATCATCCCATGTGACATCCACGTTGTACCAGGATCCGTCAACCTTGACCTGGTTCCATGCATGGGACTCTCCGTCCGCATTGCCCGTAACGGTGATACATTCAATATCGTTCAGGCGCATCAGTATCAAAAACGCATCCGCATATCCGTCGCAGACTGCTCTCTGATTCAGCAAAAGCCCGTAAGGAGTGTGGCTTTCATTGCTGTAAAGGATATTGCCGTTCTCGTCCTGTCCGATGGGATCATCGTATCTCGTATTGTTGATGAGGTGGTCGTGAGCGGTCTTAATGATCTCAATCTCGCTCTTGCCTTCCAGTTCCAGCATGTCCGAAAGCTTAATGAGAGCTTTGAGAGCTTCTTTTTCCTCTCCTGTAAGGAAGGTGGTATCTCCGGTCCTGATGGCATAGATGTACTGACTGCCCTCCATCATGGAAATGTGGTAGTGGATCTCTATGGCATTGTTGTATATGTTACTCTTATCGTAATCTATTGTTACCTCATATATCTCGGGATAGGTGCTCATAAGGAACTCGGGTGTGTGAATACAGCTTTCGTCCTTATAAAGCAGGTTGAAGGATCTGTATTTTACGGCTCTGGTCAGGAAACCGACCATTGCTTCCTTCTCTGTTTCATAATAGAACTCCGATGCGCTTCTGACGTCTACGCTCTTGTTCACCTTTTTGATCTTGGACAGCACGGTTTTAGGATCGTCGATGATCGGTGTGGGATTCGGAGTCACTGTCACCTTGCTTCCGCTTTCTCCGCCTGCCGGGGTCGGTGTGTTCTTAATGACAGGTGTGGGGGTTGCTGTTGCATTGGGAGCTTTGGTGATCTGAGGATCTTCGGTGGTACAGTACTTGCTGCTTACGAACGCCTTCTGATCCTTATATTCAACTCTCAGCCAGCCGTTTGAGCATATGCCCGTCCTGTACAGTCGCGTATTTTTCGAAACCGTACCGAGCTTATCATATTCCACGCCCGGTCCTTTTCTGACATTAATGCTTCCCGTTGTCCAAATATAGTCATTGGTGGGTGTTATACCCTCCTCTTCGGGTGTGAGGGTTACAACAGCGGTAGGCGTTGCAGTTTCGTTTTCCTTTTCATCGGGCACCCGGACTTTGTTCTTGTCATTGTCCTCTTCAGTTTCCGGTATCTTCTCCGAAGGAGTCGGGGTAGGCGAAGCAGTGATCGCCGGGGGTGTAAGCAGCGCGGTTATATCCGAAACATCCGGAACATCACATCCCGAAAAGTGCGCCAATATTCCCGCAATAACCACTGTATATATGATTCCGATAAAAAAGTTTTTCATTGCTATCAACTCCTGTTCTTTTATCGTTAAGCATTTTACAACAGACGAATGTTTTTTTACCGACAGATAAAAGGCATTTTAAAGGCTTTTTTAAAGATCCGAAAGTCGCTTGTGACATTTTTGTGACAATGTGACATTTTTATCCGTATTCTGCCACAAAAAATTTGTATAATTGTAACACAGTAAGTCCAACAAAACCATGTTCAAAACAAAAAGAGACAACCTAAGTCGTCTCCCTTTCCGTGATCTTGGCTTCAAAAACAAGATGTCTGTGCTCTTTTCCTTCCTTTTATCACATGTTTGTTTCATTGCAACCTTTATTTTTTACACCGGATCAGTTCATACATCATCAAAGCCGCAGCAACGGATGCATTAAGGCTTTCAACCTTTCCCGCCATCGGTATCCTCACCTTTTCTCCCGCAGCGGAAGTTGCTTCGTCACTCAGACCGTTTCCTTCGTTGCCTATGAGGATGGCCGTTTTGCCCGAAAGATCCGCATCATAATAGTTCTTTTTGGCTGCAAGATGCGTGGCTATGGTATTAAACCCGTTATCGTTGAGCTCTTTGATCAAACCGACCAGGTCCTCGGTATAGAATACGGGGACTCTGAAAACAGCTCCCATAGTGGAACGTACCACCTTGGGATTGTAAACGTCCACGGAATTTTTGCTCAGGATCACCGCATCCATGCCTGCAGCTTCTGCTGTACGTATCATGGTTCCCAAATTGCCCGGATCCTGAAGATCCTCAAGCAGCAAAAGCTTACGGGCCGTTTTTACTATGCCTGAAGCATCTCCTTCGGGGATCCTTATGAGTGCTATCACTCCCTGTGGTGTGACCGTCTCGGCGATCCTGTTAAAGACTTCATCCAAAACGGTTTCATAGTCACATGTGACTTTCCCCAGTTCCTTTGCATAGCTTTCGGAAAGATAAGCCTTTTCAACGATCCCCAGTTCACAGGCTTCCAGGAACATTTTACGTCCCTCCGCCACAAACAGGCCTTTCTTCTGCCTCTCCTTTCCTTTTTTCAAAAGCACGGAGATGTTCTTCAATTGAGCGTTATTTTCAGAAGTGATCATTTTACTGCTCCGCTGCCATGTCGGCAAGCTTGGCGGCTTGATCCGCCGCCGTAAGTGCATCGATAAACTCTGTGATATTTCCGTTCATTACATCATCAAGGCTGTAGGAAGTATAATGGATCCTATGGTCGGTGCAACGTCCCTGAGGGAAGTTGTAGGTCCTGACCTTCTCGGATCTGTCGCCTGTTCCTACCTGACTCTTTCTGGCAGCCGCCTCGGCATCATGTGCTTTTTCAAGTTCCAATTCGTAGAGTTTTGCTCTGAGAACGCGTAAAGCCTTATCTCTGTTCTTGAGCTGTGACTTTTCATCCTGGCAGGATATTACTATGCCTGTGGGATAATGTGTGAGACGAACGGCAGAGTCGGTGGTGTTGACACACTGACCGCCGTTTCCCGAGGATCTGAACACATCGATCCTGTAATCCTTGGGATCGATCTTGACGTCCACCTCTTCCGCTTCCGGCATTATAGCCACCGTAGCGGTCGATGTATGGATCCTTCCGCCGCTTTCGGTAACCGGAACTCTCTGTACTCTGTGAACACCGCTCTCATACTTAAGCTTTGAGTATACTCTGTCTCCGCTGAGCATGAACACGCATTCCTTTATTCCGCCGATCTCCGACTCGTTAATGCTTACGAGCTCTGTTTTCCAGCGCTGGCTTTCGGCGTACTTGGAATACATTCTGTAAAGCTCCGCCGCAAACAGTGCAGCTTCTTCTCCTCCCGCTCCCGCTCTGATCTCGACGCAGACGTTCTTCTCGTCGTTGGGGTCCTTGGGTAAAAGCAGGATCTTGAGTTCCTGTTCAAGCTTCTCCACGTTTTCCTTGGAGCTGTCCAATTCCTCCTTCGCAAGTTCTCTGAGCTCCGGATCCGATTCGCTGTCCAGGATGTCCAGGGAATCCTGAATATTTTGTTTTTCTTTTTTATAGGTATTGTAGGTTTCTACAAGGTCGTGAAGATCGTTCGACTCCTTCATCAGTTTCCTGAAACGTGCCTGATCGTTCACAACCTGAGGCTCGGAGAGTTCATTCTGAATCTCCTCATATCTCTTTATAAGATCTTCCAATTTATCAAACATCTATTTTTCCTTCTTTCCGATAACTATGCGGTCCAAGCCTGCATAATCCTTAATGATCCTTACATCGGAGAAACCGTTTTCTTTCATAATTTCCGAAACATCGTTTCCCTGATCGCAACCTGTTTCAAAAGCGAGTAACCCGTTATCGGCCAGGCTATAAGTGGCATCTTTTGTAATCCTTCTGTAAAACCATAATCCGTCCTCCGTTCCGTCCAACGCGCTCCGCGGCTCAAAGTCGCGAACGGTGGGTGAAAGTGTTTCTATGTCCGCCGACCGGATGTAGGGCGGGTTTGAAACAATGATATCAAATTTAAAATTCTCATATTCCGTGCCCTTTAAGGCATCAAAAAGATCGCCCGTGAAAAATGAGGTTTTCGAGGCAACACCATTCCGTTTTGCATTCCTTTCGGCCAGTTCGACCGCCTTTTCGGAAACATCGCACCCTACAGCGCAGCCCGTGTCCGCAAGCTTTGCCACCGAGATCAATATGCATCCCGTTCCCGTACACATATCGAGTACATTTTTGCCGGAAGCTTCCTGTGCCACGGTCTCTGCCAGTATTTCGGTATCAAACCTCGGTATAAGGGTGTCGGGGCTTACTTCGAAATCAAAGCCGCAAAATGTCTGATAGCCGATGATATACTGAACCGGACATCCCGTAAGGCGTTTCTGCGTCCATTCCCTTGCTTTTTCAAGCATAGCGCCATCGGACACCTCATCATTTCCTTTAAGGAACAAAGTGCCTCTGTCAAAGCCCGTAATACCTTCAAAAAGGCGCCAAGCATCCGATTCAGCCTCCGGAACGTTTGTCGCCTTTAATCTGTCTGTAATTTCTTTCAACAGTTCTTTATAATTCATTATTTATCCGTTTGTTACACAAACTCCTGCTTAACGCTCTCCGTGTCTATGGCTTCCTGTGCGTTTCTTACCGCTTCGGAGTCAAAATCGAAAACAACATTCTCAGCGGTGGTGACCGCGGGATCTTCGCTCATCTCCGTCACCGTCTTGGTGCCGTCATATTCGAACATGATATCAAGGGCAGCCAAAAGTTCATCCGCTTCCTTTTCATTCTGCCGTCTTCTCAGCGCCAAAGCGGCCTCATCCACCTGTTCAACGCCTCTGATGGATTTGTGGAAATTCCTTACATTCTTTTCTTCCGTTTCGGGAAGCTTAATATCAAAAAGATCGGAAATATCGACTTCAAGCGGCTTAAATGCCTCTTCGGAGATCGGCGGTACGGTCTTTTTCTCTTCGGTAGGATCCGACTTTATCTCCTGTGCCGCAACAGCTTCTATCTTTCTCTCTTCCGTTTTCTTTACGTCCTGCTCGGTCTTGTTGTCGGGACGGCCGTTGTTATTGCTGTTGTTCCTGTTCTTTCCCTGAGCCTGTTTGTTTCTGTTCTGTTTATTCTTGTTATTGTTTCTGTTGTCGTTGTTTCTGTTGTCGCTGTTTCTGTTGTCGCGTCTGTTCTTCGAACGTCCGCCGTCATTTCTGCGGTTTGAGGATCCGCCTTTATTGCTTTCCTGCTCTGTAGCCTTTTCCTTGGCTTCAGCTTCTTCCGCCTTGATCTTCAAAATGTTACCGTTTCTGACGGCTCTTCTTTCGTTCTTCAATTCTTCAACAAAAGGTTCCCAATCGAAAACAGCTTCAACGGATGCAATGCCGACCTCTATCATGGAATCATCCGGTTCCTTGGTCGTAAGAGCCTGCATAAGAAGTCCGGGCTTTGATAACAGATTTACGAATTTGTTATCCGTATTGCCGGCAAGCCTTGTAAATTCATAGGAAATGCCTGCTATAATCGGAATAAGCACAAGTCTGAGCACCAGCTTGACCGCAATGTTGTCAACATCAATGATCATGAAGAGCAGAATGCTGATGAGCATTACATTCAGCATGAAGCTTGTGCCGCAACGCTTGTGCTCTTTACTTGATCTTCTGACATTGTCAACCGTGAGCGATCTTCCGTGTTCAATACAGTTTATGCATTTATGCTCTGCTCCGTGGTACATAAACATTCGTTTAATGTCTTCCATCTGAGAGATCAGTACTATGTACAAAATAAAGATCATTACTCTGAGTACGCCTTCGATAGTGGAAACCACAACTCCCGAGTGATTGAACTTGAGATAAGGTGCAATAAAACTGCTGATCAGCATCGGTACCAAAACAAAGATAACGAGCGCCAGTACTATGGAAAGAGCAACCGTAAGCACATCCATGGCCCTTTCCTTGCCGGTACGGGCAAGATTGTCAAGCTGCTTGTCATCCTCTTCTTCATAAAAAGAAGCGGAATAACGCAGTGTTTTCATTCCGATGGTTAACGAATCTATAAAAGCAAGAATTCCTCTGATGATGGGCAACTTGAAAAAAGTACCTCTTTTGGTCGCATCAGTACAGCTTTTGACATCTACTTCAATTTCACCGTTGGGTTTACGTATCGCGATGGCATATTGTCCGCGATTCCTCATCATAACGCCCTCAATAACGGCCTGTCCCCCTATTCCCGATGACTTCATAGAACCTCCCAAAACAAAAAAATCAATTTAAAAAAGTGCTCGTATAGTATAGCACAGATTCTTCATTTTTTACAGTCCATAGAAAAGAAAAACGGGATGAGATTAAATTTTATAATCTCACCCCGATCGTTTTTCTAATCCTATGCAAGACCGTACTTACGATTGAATTTCTCAATAGCACCACGAGCTGCGGCAGCCTTCTGCTGGCCTGTATAAAAAGGGTGGCACTTGGAGCAAACTTCAACGTGAATATCGCCCTTTGTGGAACGAGTCTCAAATGTATTACCGCAGTTGCAGGTAACGTGAGAAACAACGTATTTAGGCTGGATATCCTCTCTCATGATAATTCTCCTTTCGACGCGGGTCCTGAGATTTGGCTCAGAACTTCTGTTAATAAACCAATAGCTACGTGATTATACACCCAAGACTTTCATATTGCAAGAAGAAAATTTATTTTTTCCGTCATTTCTCCCGCCTGTTGTTACTGTTCACAAGTTCTTAATGACGGTATTAACAAAGTCGTTATTGTTTCTTGTGTGTGCACACATATTTATGAGCTTTTCGGTTGCATCCTCGGGATGCGCCCCGTTCAATGCTTTTCTGATGATGTTCATCGCTTCCGCCTCCTCCGGCGAAAGAAGAAGATCATCTCTTCTGGTTCCTGATTTTTGAAGATCTATGGCAGGGAATATCCTTCTTTCGGAGAGGTTTCTGTCAAGCACGATCTCCATATTACCGGTACCTTTAAATTCCTCGAATACAACATCGTCCATTCTGCTGCCCGTATCCACAAGCGCGGTTGCAAGTATGGTAAGGCTTCCGCCTTCTCTCATGGTTCTCGCCGCTCCGAAGAATTTCTTGGGCATATGGAGAGCCGCGGGATCAAGACCGCCCGAAAGGGTTCGACCGCTTGATACGCAGGTAAGGTTATATGCTCTGGCAAGTCTTGTGATGGAGTCCAAAAGGATGACAACATCGTTTCCGTACTCAACCAGTCTCTTTGCACGGTCTATTACCATCTCCGAAACCCTTTTGTGATTCTCGGGCAATTCATCGAAGGTCGAATAGATAACTTCAACCTTGTCTCCGTTAATGGATTCTTTTATGTCCGTAACTTCCTCGGGTCTCTCATCTATAAGAAGGATGATGAGGTTCATGTCGGGATGGTTTGTTGTTATGGAATTTGCGATCTCCTTAAGAAGTGTCGTTTTACCCGACTTCGGCTGGGAAACGATCATTCCTCTTTGTCCTTTTCCGATAGGCGCTATGAGATCCACCATTCTTGCCGCTACCGAACTTTTGCGTGTCTCAAGGTGTATCCTGTCATGCGGGAAGATCGGAGTCAGGTTTTCAAATTTCTTTCTTCTTAAAGTCTCCTCAATGGAATAACCGTTAACGGTTTTGATATACAGCAAAGCGGAGAACTTTTCCGTTGCAGTTCTTATCTTGGTATTTCCGCAGATGATATCGCCCGATCTGAGTCCGTATCTTTTTATCTGTGCGGGTGAAACATAAACATCATTCTCTCCCGGAAGATAATTGTCACAGCGTATGAAGCCGAAACCGTCCGTCATTATCTCAAGAATACCGTTCTTTTCAATACCGCTGTCCAGTTCCGCCTGCTGTTCGGGTGAAAGAAAGCTTCCGCTGTCATATTTTGCGGTATTGTTGTCCTTCTGAAGATTATTATCTTCCTGACGGATCTTGTTTTCGGTCTGAACGGGCCTTTCGGGTCTCTCCTTGATCACCGGACGTTCCGGAAGTATCCTGCGTTCTGTAGGTCTTTCGGGCATTATTCTTCTCTTAAGAGGCATCTGGGGCGTTTCGGCCTGTTGTCTGTTTCTGTCGAAATTCTGCCCGTTTCTTTCGATCGGACGCCTCAGATATTCTTTTTCGCCTGCGGGTGCTTTGCTTATCACGGTCGAACTTTTCGGTGCGGCGGGTTTCAAAACCTCTGCGGTTTTTGCCGGTTCATCGGGTTTTACAGTCTCTGCGGGTTTTACAGTCTCTGCGGCTTTTGCATCCTTCTCGAGTTTTTTAAGATACTCGCAGAGTTCTTCCTTGTGCATCAACGATACGCCCTTAATATTATGCTCCTTTGCATAGGCCTTTAATTCAGCCAATGACATTTGATCAAAGTTCATCACTTGCATTGTCTCCTTTTAAATTTTTATAATCAGTAATATGGGATCAAAAATTAAGATTAATAAACAGAAAAACGGGCGGCGGTAGAAACTGCCGCCCTAAATTCATTCTCTCGGTTAAAAATTTAAAAAACTTTGCCGTTCTCTATAAGGAAATCAACAACCATATCCTTAAGGATAGCATCTTCAACGACCTCACGGCTGCTCTGCTCAATAAGAGCATCCAAACTCTCTAAGCCATACTCTTTTGCATAAGCTTCGCCTCTGGTCTTAAACTCATCCTCTGTAACGGTAATATTTTCCCTATTTGCGATCTCTTTAAGAATACATCCGTAGATTGTATGCTGCGTTGCAAGATTCTCATTGTATGCATAGAGTTCTTCCAAACTGTTCATCTTAAAAGCAGACTGAACAACCTGCTCCTGTGTCAGATCGTACATTTGAACATATGCATTGATCTCACTCAAAGCGATCTTGTTAAGCTGATCGGTAAATTCGTCGATCTCTTCCTTGGGAGGATTTTCCACCTTGCTGTTCTCCATAAGGAATTCTCCGATCTGTTCTTCAAATGAGCTCCTTGTAAGATCCTCTGTTACCTTTTTGCGAAACTCGGCAACAGATTCAAGCTCGAGGACCTTTTTTACATTTTCGTCGTTAAGCTCAAGTTCATGTTTTCTTGTGATCTTTTTCAGATCGACATCAAACTGTACTGCCTGCCCGGCAAGATCCGCATTTTTGTAGCCCTCGGGGAATGTAAGATCCAGGGTTTTGGATTCGCCGGCGTTCATTCCGATAATGCCGTCTTCAAAACCATCTATAAAGCGATTGGAGCCTATTACCAAAGGATATCCCTCTTCGCTGTCGTCAGTTCCGCCTTCAAAAGCAACTCCGTCTTTTTTTCCTACGAAATTAATGTATACGGTATCCCCTGCTACTACGGAGCCTTCAGCCTCTTTTATCTCGTAAAATCTATTCTGAACAACCTGATCGATATTCTGCTGAACAGTCTCTTCATCAACGGGTCTTAACGCAATCCCCTTGTACTCGCCAAGAGTGATCTTCATCTCGTCTGTCTTTCCGCAAGCGGCCAGACTCGCCGTCATCGCCATGATAAGCGCAACAGCCAAAATTTTCTTTTTCATAAAAACTTTCCTTCCTGACATATCTTCACATTTGTCATCTCAGATCTGAGAATCGGAAAAAATGTGACTTGTGGAATTGTAACACATATCGCCCGTAAAATAAAGAGTTTTTTCTATTCTGCTCATCAATATATTTTAATCCGTTTGTGCCAGGATATAATCTGCCACCGCTTTCAGGGAACTTTTTTTCCACTCTCCGTCTTCAGCCTTTTTTGCAAGCGGGCATATTATCTGAAAATCGAGAGCTTCTCCGGGAACTCTGCCGCTTCTCATGGGGTCCGAAAAGTTCTTCTCCCATTTTGCATCATCCGCATTACGATACTCATCGGGATTAAGGTAGATCTCTCTCCTTTTTGTGGCCGCCACGAACATTTTTGCGGCCAAAGGTGCGAGCAGGGCATATTCCTTTGCATCGACTCCGGTGAATATGACCGGAAGCCTGTCTCCCTTAACCCTCTCATCATTCCTGTCGATCAAAAGACCTTTTGCTTCAAAGTCCCAGTCATCCTCTGAAAGCCTGAGTTTTAAAAGCACGCCGCGTTCCGTATTGTATTGTGCCCTCTGATAATCGGTATCAAAGATAAAATTCCCCAGAGAATAAAAGATCATTTTCTTCCCGACACATTCGTAATTCATCGGGACATGAGGGTGATGAGACACAACAATGTCTGCACCCATATCGAGAAAATCCAGATAACGGTCTCTGGTGTACGGAGAGGGCAAGGACGTAAACTCCTCTCCACCGTGAGCGATCACTATACACCAGCGACATTTTTTTTTGATCTGTTCAATATTTGCTTTTATGATGTCTCTTTCATTCCAGTTGAGACAGCCTGCCTTGTTTTCGCCTGCGGGTTTGCAGCCTCTTCTGTATCCCACGGAAAAGATCCCTGCTCCGCCTGCTCCTTCAAGTATCAAAGGCCTTGCCGCTTCATCGAGGTTCATCCCCGCTCCCACGGTCTTTGCCCCCTCTTCGGCCGCCTTATCGAGAGTAGCTCTCACTCCGTCCTCTCCCGCATCCATGATGTGGTTGTTGCACAGATTCCATATGTCTGCCCGGATCCGGCGAAGGACCCGTACAGCTTCGGGATCCATCGCATGTATCAGCTGTCCGGTTCCCTCATTGCTTACATTTTTAAGCGCAACAAGAGGGCCTTCCACATTCGGTATAACATGGTCGGCTTCTTTAAAAAAGTCGAGAACATCCTCAGACAACAACTTCTCATCATTCCATTTTTCATGCATGTATCGGTCAAAACCGATATCGCCGGTAAAGACCAAAGACAGGGTTTCCTTCATTCTACCTCCGTAGTATCACCCGAGAGCCACATCAAGGATCATCATGAGGATGAAGCCTATCCCAAAACCTACGGTTCCGTGATTTGTATGATGAGTTTCATCTCCCGCAGCTTCAGGGATCAGTTCCTCCACAACCACATAGAGCATTGCGCCTGCCGCAAAAGAAAGCAGATAAGGGAGCATGCCCGATATGAGTCCCGTAAGGAAGATCGTGATCACCGCCATAACAGGCTCCACCGCGCCCGAAAGTGTTCCGAGAAGAAAGGCTTTCCCCTTCTTTTCTCCCTCACTTGCAAGAGGCATTGAGATAACCGCACCTTCAGGGAAGTTCTGTATCGCGATACCTATGGCAAGAGCAAGCGCCGCTGCCATACTGACACCTTCCTCGCCGTTAAGAGCGCCCGCAAAAACAACGCCGGGTGCCATTCCTTCGGGTATGTTATGAAGTGTGACCGCAAGACAGAGCATTATGCATCTGCTGATCGCTCTTTTTTTGCTCATCAAACCCTCGGGCTTATCCGAAGTGAGATGTAGGTGAGGGATCATGTGGTCCAGGAACAAAAGAAAAAGCATTCCTGCAGCAACTCCCACCGCAGCCGGCAGAAATGCAATTTTCCCCATCTCCTCACAGGAGCTGATGGCCGGGATCAAAAGTGACCAAACAGACGCTGCAACCATTACTCCCGAAGCAAAACCGAGCAAACTCTTCTGAATGCTCTCCTTCATTTGTCCGCGCATGAAGAATACACACGCGGAACCTGCCATTGTGCCGACAAACGGTATCAGCAGACCGATAGCTGTATTTAAGATTCTATCCAAAAAAAATCACCTCTTATTTATTATAATTATATTAAAACCCGAGCAGGTCTTTCCATCCTTGCCCCAAAAACCTGTCGAGGGTCTTTGCGAAATGTAACGCCTATTCTTCGTTTGCTGCCTTACTGTCTTTGTATATGATCCCGCCGCCCATTACGAGGTCGTCTCTGTATATTACCGCAGATTGACCGGGGGTTGCCGCTCTGACGGGACTTTCAAACCTGAGACATATCATATCGTCTTTAACATACTTTACCCTGCAGGGTACATTTGACTGGGAATAACGGATCTTCGCCGTATATCCGGCATTTTCGTCGAAACGCTCCTCCCCCATATAATTCAGATCCGTAACATAAACCTCTGTACTGAAGAGATCATCGTTGCTCCCCAAAAAAACATCTCCGGTCATTACATTGATATCGCAAACATAGGCTCTGTGTCCCAATGCTATGTCCAGACCCTTTCTCTGTCCTATGGTGTATCTTGCTGTTCCCGAATGCTCTCCGAGAGTATTCCCGTTCAGATCCTTAAAAAATCCTTTTGTTCCGCGGCTTCCCGTCTGATCCTCAATGAAGCCCGCATAGTCTCCGTTCTCGATAAAGCATATGTCCTGGCTGTCCTTTTTGTGAGCCACCGGAAGTCCCGCTTCCTCCGCCATCTTACGGATATCAGCCTTTTCATATTCACCGATGGGCATGATGGTATGAGCCAGTTCATGCTGAGTGAGCATATGCAGCACATAGCTCTGATCCTTGGATGCGCTTGCAGCCTTTCGGACAGTGTATCTGCCGTTCTCCAGTCTTGTAACTCTTGCATAATGGCCTGTTGCAATATAGTCCGCGCCAAGGTCCAAGCACCTTTCAAGAAAAGCTTCCCATTTCACATACCTGTTGCAGATTATGCAGGGATTAGGTGTGATCCCTTTAAGATAGGCAGATGTAAACCTGTCTATGACTTTACTTTTAAACACATCCCTCAGATCGATCACATGGTGCGGGATGCCAAGGCAGTCCGCAACACGCTTTGCGTCATCTATGGCTGAGATCCCGCAGCAGCCGCTGTCCGGGTCGACCTTTGCCTTTCTTTCGCCCCAGATCTCCATGGTTGCTCCTATGACCTCATAGCCCTGTTCTTTTAAAAGCCATGCGCACACGGAGGAATCCACTCCTCCCGACATGCCCACAACGATCTTCTTGCTCATAACTCACTCCGCTTATTTATCTCCTTTTCCTTTAAAGGAAAGCTCCGGATTCTTCATGCTGACCAGCGTATTGGCGGGTACAGGCTCCGTAATAAAGGCATTGCCTCCGATGGTGCAGTTCTCGCCGATCACGGTCTCGCCGCCCAAAATGGAAGCATTTGAATATATGGTAACATTGTCCTTGATCGTAGGATGACGCTTTACTCCCGCAAGGAGCTGTCCCATTCTTGTGGAAAGCGCTCCAAGTGTAACGCCCTGATAGATCTTAACGTTATTGCCGATCTCCGTGGTCTCTCCGATAACCACGCCCGTACCGTGATCGATAAAGAAATATTCCCCGATGACCGCACCCGGATTGATGTCGATACCCGTTCTTGAATGGGCATATTCGGTCATCATCCTGGGAATGAAAGGAACCTTGCGGACATATAATTCGTGGGCTATACGGTAAACAAAGATGGCAATAAAGCCCGGATACGAGAAAATGATGGCTTCCTTGCTTCCCGATGCGGGATCCCCGTCAAAAGCAGCCTGAATGTCGGTGAGCAGTATTCTTTGTATCTCGGGGAAACGCCCCGCAAGCTCTATGCTGATGCGCTCCGCCTCTTCCGCAAGCTCGTTGCACCTGTTCTCCGTTTTGCGGTCATAGCTCAGTGCAACCAATATCTGCGCTTTCAATTCCTCTATAATAGAGTTCATCATCTCACCGGCGAAATAACGTGATGAAGCCTTTCCGAACTCCATCTGTCCGAAATATCCCGGGAACATGAGTCTTCTGATAGCCTTTATTATCGTAACTATCCTCTCACCATCCGGAAGTCGGTTCTTGCCGAAGGGGTTCAACAGTTCGTTGTTTTCGTAGTTTTCATTTATCTTTTCGACCAGCTCGTCAAATATCCTATTTTTTTCTTTGATGTCCATATTATTCTCCTCACCCGGATGTGACATATTGATCAGCATAACAGGTTTGTACAAAGTGAATTGGTTACGGTTCACGCCATGGTCAACCCGCGGTTTGACCATGGTATTCTGCGAGGCAGAATATGTCGGTAGCAAGCCGTTTTTAGGAAATCTATTTTCCAAAAACGGCTTGCTACCGACACATCTGTGAACAGTAACAATATATTCCATCGCAAAGCGAGTTGTCAACCGAAATATTGACTATAACTCCTCCATCATTTATAATCCAATTATTGACGATGGCCTTAGGTCATCAATAACCCAATCAGGAGGTAACCCTATGGAACTTAAATTCTATCGTTGTGCGAAATGCGGCCAGATCGTTGCAATCGTAAAGGGAACGGGCAGTCCTTTGATCTGCTGCGGTGAAGAGATGAAAGAGATCAAGGCAGGCACATCCGACGGCGCACGTGAAAAACACGTTCCCGTTTATGAAGTGACCGGAAACAATGTAACCGTAACCGTTGGTTCTGTGGATCATCCCATGCTTCCCGAACACTATATCGAATGGATCGCAATTCAGACCAAGGGTGGCAATCAGAGAAAAGCTCTTAAACCCGGCGACGCTCCGAAAGCTGTTTTTTCGATCTGTGAAGGCGACGAGGTTATTGCCGTATATGCTTATTGTAACCTCCATTCCCTCTGGAAAGCCTGAAGTTACGCGATCCAAAAAAATTCATAAAAATTTAATCCGAACAATCCAAAAAGCACAAGGGCTTGACGCACTTGTGCCTTTTTTTCTTATTAAAAGGGTATCATTTTTTCCTTGACACGGTGATTAGCATGTGCTAACATACAGCCGGGTTAGGCATAACTAACCGAATGGAGTCAATATTTTTTTAATATTAATATAGAAAGGAATGATGAATGATGCCACTCAGTTTATTACAGGCCGGCCAGGAGGCCGTAGTTTGCAAGGTAGGCGGTTCTCCCGAGGTAAAAGCACATCTTGCCGATCTCGGTTTTGTTTCACAGGCCAAACTCTCAGTCATACAAAGTCATGACGGAAATCTTATAATCAACTTAAAAGAATCGAGACTTGCTCTGACGAGGGAAATGGCTTCAAAGATTATGGTGATGTAACCGTGAAGAAACTACAAAATAAGGAGGAAAATTAATTATGAAAACACTGCGAGACTTACGTGTGGGCGAAACCGCAAAGGTTGTCCGTCTGCATGGCGAGGGTCCTGTTAAGCGCAGAATCATGGACATGGGTATCACGAAAGGTGTTGATGTTTATGTCCGCAAAGTAGCTCCTCTGGGCGATCCCATGGAGTTAACAATACGTAATTATGAATTGTCTCTGCGTAAAGCTGATGCAGAAATGATCGAAATTGAATAGGGAGGATGCGAATAAAATGAGTATCAGAATAGCTCTTGCCGGAAACCCGAACAGCGGTAAAACCACATTGTTCAATGCTTTAACCGGCGCAAATCAATATGTAGGTAACTGGCCGGGTGTTACGGTCGAAAAGAAAGAAGGAAAGCTTAAGGGAAACCATGAAGTTTTGATCCAGGACCTTCCCGGAATCTATTCCCTCTCACCCTACTCCCTCGAAGAAGTAGTTTCGGCAAACTATCTTGTTGGTGAAAAGCCCGATGCTATCCTCAACATCATAGACGGTACAAACATAGAGCGTAACCTCTATCTCACAACCCAGCTCCTTGAGCTCGGTATTCCCATGGTAGTTGCAGTCAACATGATGGACCTTGTAAACAAGTCGGGAAGCAAGATCGACACTGCAAAGCTTTCCAAGGAACTCGGATGTGACGTGGTAGAAGTTGCCGCTGCAAAGAATGACAACATTGACAAGGTTATCGATCTTGCCGTCAAAGCAGCAAATTCCAAAAAAAGACCCGATCTTCCCAAGATCTACACGGAAGAGGTTGAAGGTGCTCTTTCAAAGATCGAAAGCGAACTGAAGGGTAAGACTGACAACAATCTCACAAGATGGTTTGCGGTAAAGGCCTTCGAACGCGACAACAAGTCACTCGAGCCCATCAAGACGGATTCCTCAAAGTTTGAATCCATCATCGCGGCAGTTGAAAAATCCTGTGACGACGATGCTGAAAGCATCATCGCAAACGAAAGATACAATTACATTTCGGGTATTACAAAGAATGCCGTTAAAAAGGCCGTATCAAAGGATAATCTTACAATATCCGATAAGATCGATAAGATCGTTACAAACAGGATCCTGGGTCTTCCCATTTTCGTAGTTATCATGTTCCTCATCTATGCGATCGCAATGGGCGGATGGGCTGTTTCCATCGGCACCAGGGGTACGGATTTTGCAAATGATGTGGTATTCGGTGAATGGGTTCCCGGACTTTTTGATAAACTCCTCGGAGCACTCAATGTAGCAGAAGACGGTTGGGTTTACGGACTCATCCAGGATGGTATCGTAGCAGGTGTCGGCGCCGTTCTCGGTTTCGTTCCTCAGATGCTCGTCCTCTTCCTCTTCCTTGCCATCCTTGAAGATATCGGTTACATGTCCCGTGTGGCATTCGTTATGGACCGTATCTTCCGCCAGTTCGGTCTTTCGGGTAAGTCCTTCATTCCCTGCCTCGTAGCTACAGGCTGCGGCGTTCCCGGTATCATGGCTTCCCGTACGATCGAAAATGACAGAGACAGAAAGATGACAGTCATGACAACAACGTTCATGCCTTGCGGAGCTAAGCTTCCCATCATCGGTCTCATCGCAGGTGCTATCTTCGGTGAATCTCCCTGGATCGCAACTCTTGCATGGCTCATCGGTATCGGATCCGTTGTACTTTCCGGTATCATCCTTAAGAAGTTCAAGGCATTTGCAGGCGAGCCCGCTCCCTTCGTAATGGAGCTTCCCGCTTACCATGTTCCCCGTGTGCTCGGGGTTCTCCGTTCCACATGGGAAAGAGGCTGGTCCTTCATTAAGAGAGCAAGCTCTGTTATCGTTATCTCCTCTATCGTTATCTGGTTCCTTTCCTCCTTCGGAGTTGTAAACGGAAAATTCGGTATGGTAGATAAGCTCTTCGAGGACGAAACAGTCATGACCGAAGAGTATTCGGAAAAGCTTGCTGCAAAGATGGATGTCGAAGCAGATGAACTCGATCCTATGGACGGCTCACTCCTTGCAAGCGTAGGCCGTGGCCTCTCTGTAGTATTCAAGCCTCTGGGCTTCGGTAACTGGAAGGCTTCCGTAGCAACGATCACAGGTCTTGTTGCAAAGGAAGAAGTAATCGGAACCTTCGGTGTTCTTTATGCTTACGATGAAGAAGCTGCAGGTGAGGAACTCGGTGAAAAAGGTGAAGGCATCTGGGATCGTGTAGCTGATGATTACACACCTTTCGCAGGCCTTTCCTTCATGATATTCAACCTGCTCTGCGCACCTTGCTTCGCAGCTATCGGTGCCATCAAGCGTGAGATGAACAACGGTAAGTGGACATGGGCAGCCATCGGCTATATGACCGCTTGGGCATATGTTCTTGCAATGATCACCTACAACGTTATCGGTCTCTTTGGCGGAGTCGGCTTCAGTGCAGGTACCGTCTTCGGTTTCATCCTTCTTGCGGGTCTCATCTATATGCTTGTTCGCAAGGGATATCAGCCTGAAAACAAGGTAGCTTAAGCCTTAGATTAAGCAAAAGGAGGTCTTTATGTCACCTATACTCGGAAGTGCCATCGCACTTACAATGGTAGCATTACTGGTCGCAGCCAGCGTCAAGACCCTGCTTCCCTCAAAAAAGAAAGGCAGCAGCGGTTGCTCGGGATGCTGCGCATGCTGTTCGGGATGCAGCGGGGCTTGCCACAGCGTAAACTGCGGTGCCTCCGCAAAATAATGAGTACCCTCTCATTTACTCCCGGGTTCTGCCGGTATCAAAAAGAGTTCTTGCTTAAATGAAACATTTGTGATAATATTCATCTGATAATTAAGTGAATATTTTTCATGTATATAAGGAGACATAAAGATGAAAAGAATCAAAACACTTGAGACAAGAGATCTTTGCGAAAGCGCTAAGACAGGCGGATGCGGCGAGTGCCAGACTTCTTGCCAGAGTGCTTGCAAGACCAGTTGCGGCGTTGCAAACCAGAAGTGCGAAAAGGCTACAAAGTAGTTTGAGCTAATTACGAAAGATCGGAGAAATGCCGCCAAAATGGCGGCGTTTCTTTTGTTCTGAACAGAAACGGAAAGAAAAATATGGTACATCAATACAAATTAAACGGATACAATATCGTTCTGGACACCTGCTCGGGCTCGGTGCACAGCGTGGATGAAGTGGCTTATGACATCATTGAGCTCTATCCCGACAAGTCCGAAGATGAGATCGTTAAGATCATCATGGACCGTTACGGTGACAGAGAAGACGTTACGGAAGAGGATGTACGTCTTTGCATAGAAGACGTGCGCGAGCTGGTGGCAAACCACAAGCTCTATACTCCCGACACCTTCGAACCCTTGGCGGGTGAATTCAAGAAAAGGAGCGGCGACGTTATCAAAGCCCTTTGCCTTCACGTTTCTCACACCTGCAATCTGAACTGTGAATACTGCTTCGCAGCCCAGGGTAAATACAACGGCGAAAGAGCCATCATGAGTTTCGAAGTCGGAAAACGTGCCATCGATTTCCTCATCGAGCACTCCGGTTCAAGACACAATCTGGAAGTGGACTTCTTCGGCGGAGAACCTCTCATGAACTGGGACGTATGCAAACAGATCGTTGCCTATGCCCGTTCCATCGAAAAGGCTGCCGGCAAGAACTTCCGTTTCACTCTCACAACCAACGGAATGCTGATCGATGATGATGTTATAGAATTCTGCAACAAAGAAATGAGCAACGTGGTCCTCAGCCTTGACGGACGTAAAGAGGTTCATGACAGGACCCGTAAGGATTACGCCGGAAACGGCAGCTTTGACCGCATCATTCCCAAGTTCAAAAAGCTGGTTGAAGCCAGAGGCAACAAGAATTACTATATGCGAGGCACTTACACCCACCTTAACACGGACTTCACCAACGACATTCTCACTATGGCGGACATGGGCTTTAAGGAGCTTTCCATGGAGCCGGTCGTGTGCAAGCCCGGCGACCCTCTCGCCCTCACGGAAGCAGACCTTCCCGTGCTCAAGGAACAATATGAGATACTTGCCAAGGAAATGTTAAAACGCGATCAGGAAGGCAGAGGTTTTACCTTCTATCACTATATGGTCGATCTGAAATCCGGTCCCTGCATCTACAAGCGTATTTCAGGCTGCGGCGCGGGAACGGAATATATGGCTGTTACTCCCTGGGGCGACCTCTATCCCTGCCACCAGTTCGTGGGCGATGAAAGCTACAAACTCGGTGACATCCGGAACGGAGTCAAGAACCATGACAGACAGGAGGAATTCAGAGTCTGCAATGCATATGCACGCCCCGACTGCCGTAAATGCTGGGCCATGCACTATTGCTCCGGCGGTTGTGCCGCAAATGCCTACCATGCCTCCGGCGATGTTAAGGGCATATACGAATACGGCTGCGAGCTGTTCAGAAAGAGGATCGAATGCGCCATCATGATAGCCTGCGCACGTGACGAACTTGGGCTTGAGCCCGTGAGCGGAGCTACTGCGGGCGGCGAATGCGATTCCTGTGAATCCTGTATCAAAGACTGACAATAACTGTTCTCCCGCAAAGGTGACAATATGAAGGATAAGAAAAACCAAAACCTTTCTTCCCTCGGAAAGTTTATCGAAGAATACAAGCTTTCCGACGGAGTGAGACTGCATATGCCCGGCCACAAGGGTGCCTTCGGTTTTGAAGAAGATCTCACGGAGATCAAGGGTGCCGACAGCCTCTACGAAGCGGAGGGTGTGATCCTTGATACCGAAACAGAGGCCGCTTCCCTTTTTGGGAGCCGAAGTACTTTTCTCGGGACCGAGGGATCTTCGCAGATCATTAAAGCCATGTGTTTTCTTGCCCTTAAACACTATCACGAAGAGGGCGGAAGCGCGGAGCATCCGGTCATTCTGGCTTCCAGAAACGCTCACAAGGCCTTTATATATGCTTCCATGCTTCTTGGCTTTGACATCCGATGGATGAGCAGGGAGGATTCTGCCTACAGTCTTTGCAAATGCGAGCTCACTCCGGTTGAACTGGAAAAATACATAGATGAATTTAATAAAACACAAGAACAGGACCGCAAGTCAGACCTTGCGGCTGTTTTTGTGACTTCGCCCGACTATCTCGGAAATATGCTTGATATCAAAGCGCTTTCGGAGGTCGCTCATCGAAAGGGACTTCTCTTCCTTTGCGACAATGCCCACGGCGCCTATCTGAAGCTTTTAAAGGAGGATCTTCACCCCCTCTCGCTGGGTGCTGACATGACGGCGGATTCCGCTCACAAGACTCTGCCCGTCCTTACCGGAGGTGCATTTCTTCACGTATCCGAAAATGCCCCGGCAGGTTTGGAAAAGGATGCCAAAAAGGCCCTCCTTATGTTCGGTTCCACAAGTCCCTCCTACCTCATAATGAATTCCGTTGCGGAAAGCCTGAAACGGATCAGAAAAAGCGATTACGATGAAACGGTCCAAAAGCTGGCAAAACTTAAAGGACAGCTCAGAGCCCTCGGTTACGTGCTTTACGGCGATGAGCCTCTGAAGCTTGTAATAGACCTTAGAAACAGTGTACTTACAGGTCCGGAATTTGCGGAAGCTTTGAGAAGCTACGGGATCGAATGTGAATATGCCGATCCCGATTTCCTGGTCACCATGTGGTCTCCGTACAACCGCTATCCACGTGATACGGAACGCTTTATCTCCGCTCTTTCCGAACTTGCGGCAGACTACCTCAAAAAGGCGAAAAAAAAGCCTGCGGAGTTCAACTTCACACTTCCGCAGGTGCATTTCAGTCCTCGCGATATTATGTTCCTGCCTCACAAGACTGTCTCCGTTGAGGATCCGTCACTGATCGGGAAAATTGCAGCGGACGCTGTACTCAGCTGTCCTCCCGCCGTTTCTCCCATAATCGCCGGCGAGGAATTCACGGAAAACATAGTGTCTATCCTCCTCCATTACGGTGTGACCTCCGTCGAGATACTTGCCTGAAACAGGCTTCTTTTCATTTTTTCTTCAACAGCTCTTCAAGTTCTGCCTGTGCCACCGTGAGTCCTTCACTCACGGACAGGTCTTTTTGTATGACCTTTTTCAACATCTCTCCGAGGATCGAATAAAACCTCGACCATTCACGCATCACAGGCCTATAGATCCCATTCTCGAGTGCCGTGCATATGACTCCTAAATGCGGATCCTTTTCGTTCAATTCCGGATCGTTCAGCACCGAGTACCTGCAAGGCACACCGCCGTTTTTCACGGTACTCTTCTGCACCTCGGGATCCATCAGATACTTTAACAGCTCACTCGCCATCTCTTTGTTCGTCGAGTTTTCCGGGATACCCAGTGTCCATATGCCATAGATGTTGCAATTGTGGTTTTCATCATCCTCAGACACCTTTCCCGGGAAAGCCGTATATTCCAGTTCCGAGCTTACCTCGCCGTTGTACCAGCCCGGCCAGCCCATCGTCGCGCATATGCTCCCGTCCCCGATCCCTCGGATTATCTTTTCCTTCGGATGCGCCTGTTCGGTCGCGATGAGTTCGAGGTAGTAGTTTAACGCTTTTTCGAAAGCCTCGGTATTTACGGTAGGCCAATTGTTCTCGTCCACCACCCAGCCTCCGAACGCGCGCAGTATCGGCAAAAAATCCACAACGACATTGCTTTCCGAATCTCCTCTGAACGCAAAACCTCCGTTGTTGCCGCTCTTCGATTTTTGGCAAAAATCCAACAGCGCATCGAGCGTGTTCAGTTTTTCCACGGTATAGCCGCATTCCTCCATAACCCGCTCATTGTACATCAGCACGGTAACATTACCGTAAAAAGGCATCAGATAAGTCTTCCCGTTCTGCACGCATATGCTTGCTGTAGCAGGAATGATGTCGTCGTCAATGACACAGCCGAGTTCACCGATGTCCGCAAGCACCTCCTCGGCGACAAATTCCGCAACCCAGGAGCCGTCCACCATACAGAGGTCATAGGCACCGTTTTTCATGACGGAATCGTTCAAAACGTAGGTGTACAGTTCATCCTCCGTCAATTCATATATCTCGCAGGCTATCCCTTTCTCCGCCTCAAAATCCGGCAGGACTTCTTTTATCGCTTCCGTATACATTCCCGCCCTTAAAACCAGCACCAGCTTGTCGGAATGCTCCTTTTCGCCACACCCGGTGCTTGTGAAGACCAAACCGAGGGCAAGCACCGTACATATCAATCTTTTGATCATCTCAGAGCTCCTCCGTTAGTTTTGAAAATAGTTGTTCATGATCTCCACACAGGCATCGGTATCCATTTGTTCTATTGCATTGCAAAGATCCTCGATGAGGCTCTTTTTGTCTTCCGGGAAGCTCTTTTGCTTAAGCTGCTCCTCGCAAGCCTCCATCTCATCCATATCCAGATCAACACAGGCATTTGTCAGGCGTTCGAAGATTGCTCCGAGTTCCTCCTCGGTAATGATCTCCTGCGCATCTTCCGCGGAATTTCCTTCATCGAAGTATTTGGAAAGATCATCAAGCAGCTTCTTAAAGGTGCTCATTGTAACCGTATGATACATCTCAACGGCTTCCGCTTCCGCAGCCTTGCCCGCAGCCTCAAGCTTCTCCGCCAGATTGCCCAGTTCAAGCGCGCCGATCTGCCTTGAGGTACTCTTAAGCGCATGCATTCTGATCGTGTAATCGTTCCAATCCTCGCGTGCAACAGCCTCTTCTATGGCTGAATAAATAGCGGGGCCTTTTCTGTAGTAATCCGCAACGATCTTTCTGAACAGCGAAGTGGAACCAAGCCCCTCCACTGCCTTTGCGCAATCGAGGCAATCGTACATTTCCTCGGCATCCGATACCACTTCCTCGGAAACCGTTTCCTCCTGCGCCTCCTTGCTTACGATCACCTTGTCCTCGGGCAGCCACTGTAAAAGCTTGGAACTGAGCTGCTTCACATCGATGGGCTTTGCGATCAAGTCCGCCATTCCGGCTTTCATGAACATTTCCAGGCTGCCCTCCGCAACATTTGCTGTGAGCGCAATGATCGGAGTGTCCGCTGCCTCGGGAATGTCCCGCCTTATTGCTTCGGTCGCTTCCACGCCGTCCATTCCCGGCATCATATGGTCCATAAGGATCAGATCGAAATGATTCTTCTTAAGTATCTTAAGCGCCTTTGCGCCACTTTCTGCAGTGGTGCATTTTACTTTCATGGGCTCCAGCAGCCCTTCCGCTATGGTGAGGTTGACCGAATTGTCGTCAACAATGAGGATCGACGCGTCGGGTGCCGTAAAGCTTGCATTTGCACCGCCCTTTTGCGAGCTCACATAGGAATCTATTGCCTTTCCGTTCAGCAAAAGCACCACTCCCAGCGTATTCATAGGCTTATTGAACACACGTACATTCTTGCGCACCGTCTTAAGCTCATTACCTGATTCCATCAGCACTATACACGTAATATCCGGATGCTCATCCATAAACTTCAGGAACTCGTCGTTGTAGGCTTCTTTTTCTATGAACATGAATTCCTGCTTGCCTGTCTCCGTATATTGCTCCAGATCCGTAATGATGCGTCCCTGAACGCCGAAGGAGATCATTTCCTTCGCGAACATTTCGGTAATCTTCTCATTTTCGTTTAAACAGAAGGCATATTTCTTCTCGGCATCCTCAACAACCAGCGCCCTCTCCCTGTTCGTAACCTTCTGGGGTATATCGAACCACACCTCGGTTCCCTTCCCGTACTCGCTCTCTATGCCTATGCTTCCGCCCATGGCTTCGCAGAGCTTCTTCGAGATCGTGAGTCCCAGACCCGTTCCTTCCACGTTCCTGTTACGCTTAGAATCCACCTGCTGGAAGCTGACGAAGAGTTTTTCCAGGTCGGCCTTCTTTATGCCTATGCCCGTGTCCTTGACCCTGAATTTAAGGAGGATCTCATCATCGCTCTTCCACTCTATATCAAGAGTGATCCTGACCATGCCTTTTTCCGTGAATTTAATGGCATTGTTTGCGATGTTGATCAGCACCTGACGAATACGCATGCTGTCGCCGAACAGTTCCCTGGGCAGCGTATGATCCGCGATAAAGAAGAGGTTAATGGGTTTTTCGCCTATTCTTGTCTGCAAGATGTTGGATATATCATTTATTTCCGAAAGCGGCTCGTACCTCTCGGATACGATCTCCATCTTTCCCGCTTCGATCTTCGAATAGTCCAGAATATCGTTAATGATGTTGAGGAGATTGCTGCCTGAGCGGCTTATCTGGTTGAGGCAGTCCCTGACCTTCGCGGGAAGCTTCTCTCTGAGCGCGATCTCCGTCATTCCTATGACTGCATTCATAGGCGTTCTGAGCTCATGAGACATGTTTGCGAGGAAATCGGACTTCATGTTTGCGGTCCTCTCCAGTTCGTAGTTTGCCTTTTCCATCGCCTGCAGCTGCCCAACCGTACCCGTCACATCCTTGAATGTGTAAACCGTTCCCGCAAAGGATCTCTTGCTTCCGAGTATCCTCTTCTTCACGATGTAATATGCCTCGTGCCCATTGTGCTTAAAGTAAAGGACGTCCATGCCCTCCACCTTTTCTATGTGGTCCAGCCACTCCTCTACCTTGTTGATGTCTTTAACGTCTTCCTGTATTTCGGGATCGGGTATCCTTTTTACCGGTTCATTGACGTGCACAAGATCGTTGTGCCTGTTGTAGAGGATCAATCCGTCGGTCATATCGTTCGCGAACGCAAGCAGAGTTGATTCCCGGAGCTTTATGTCCGCCTGCAGGAAAGCATAGTAATAGGTAAAATAACATACGGGATTCATTATAAGAGTAATGACCCAGATCGGCCATTTGTAAGTAAAGTAGATAACAAGCATTACCAAAAGGATCGCTTGGCATATGCCCATGATAACGTACTTGGTCCTGAAGATGGTGCCTGTCCGCAGAAAACAGCCGACAAGCAGGACTATGACAAGAAAACATGACAGATAGCAAATGTAAGTGTAGGTGTCAAAGGTCAGCAATCCGTCGCTTTCCTCCAATTTATCGACGCACCACCACATATCTCCCAAAAAGTACTCTCTCGAAAACTTTATTTTTCGCGGAGTGTTGAAGCAATAGACTATCAATATGCTTTGGAAAAAGCTGATGATGCACATCGGGATCAACGAGAGTTCAAACCATTTTCCGGAGCTCATTCGCGTGATGGTCCACATTGCGCTGAAAAACATCCATGCATTGATGATATAGTAGATCATGAACAGGTTTTTGGCCGATTTTATGGTTTCGCAACGCATGATAAAAATACAGACCACATCCGAAACTATCAAAAGAAACGTAGTCATGATGTAGCCCATATTAAGGTGCCTGTTTCGTGCGCTTGATACGAGCGCCGCGAAGCAGATCAAGGCCATTATTCCAAAAAACACTTCCAATGCAGCCATTTACGCCTCCAAAGAATACAATCAACGCACCTCACACGGTGTTACTTACCGATGCATTTTCTTATCGCTGCGATCAATGCATCTCTTTCGATCGGCTTAAGGAGATAGCCCTGAGGATTTAATTCCAAAACTTCCCTGATCCTGTCCGCGTCATTAACGCCTGTAAGGAAAACTATGGGGGTGTTCTCGTTACCGGGGATCTTTCTGATGTTTCCGAACACAACCTTTCCGTTTTCGATGGGCATTTCGTAATCCAAAAGGATCATGTCCGTATGCTTTGACTCAAGGAATTTGTATGCTATTCTTCCGTTGATCGCGGCCGCAACATCGTACAGTCCGCGGAGCTGTTCCTTTACGACTCTCAGCATCAGCGGATCGTCGTCGATCACAAGAACGTGTTTCTTCGGTTGTTCTTTCCTGTGCAGAGCGGGCATGATCCCGGGAACCTCGACCTCATCAACCGCTTCGTCTGCACCTTCCGCGTTCTCACCACCGGTTTCAGCATCATAGCCGCTTGCTTCACCGTTTCCCGATGCCGCAGCTATACTCTCTTCCTCCGCTCTCTTGTTTTCCCTGTCCTGAAGGTACCAGTTTATGTTTTCTTTTATAAGGCCGTAATTGAAAGGCTTTATAAAGGTTTCTTCCACCATGAACGGGAGTGAGCCGACAAACTTACCGCAATCCTCGGCAGCTCCTGCTATAAAAGCGGCGGTTCCGTTCTCGGCAAGCAGATCCTTTATTTTTTCATAGACCGCATACTCATCCGGTAATTCATCACCGAGGCTAATGATCAAAACATCGGGTTTGAAGATCTGAAGATGATTTTTAAGGTCATCAAATCTGAGAGAAGAACTCATTAAGGTGAACTCATCGCCGATATGCCTGAACAGATCATCAAGTACAGCCTTTTGCTTTCCCACTGCCAAAACTCTTGTTTCTTTCATACAATTTCCTTTCTAATCAGCATCATTTGTCACAATTTATATTGATTTTCAGTAATGTTTATAAGTTAATGGTGTAATCTTTATTTTATCATTCAACTTGCTTTATTGCAACATTTCACGAGCTGCATCCTACTGTCTTGCTTTCCCTCTACGTGTAGGTTTCCAATATTCAATTTTTTAATCGTCTCGGGATTCATGGCTTGAACAGCAACCGAGCCCTTACTGTTTGATCTGCTTCCACGCCTCCACCAGTTTTTCAATGCTCCAGGCCGCATTCGCGGGGCTGGTGGACGGCAGGCATATGGCTTCTATGCCGAGATCGGGTTCGATGTACTTTTTATAGTATTTCTCCGAAGTCCTGCCGTTTACAAATACCCCTGAAACCTCGGAATTGTCGAGGATAACATGCAGATCGTTCGGAACAACGTTTTTTATGGAGGCATCCGATGACCCTTCTATATCGCAGGAGTGGATCGTATCCCAAAGGGCAAGATGGTTTCGCAGGACGAAAGCCTTCTTTTCCGGAATCGTCACAGGCACCGGCTCATCAAAAACCTGCGCTACAACCTTCCAGAAGCGGTTTTGAGGATGCCCGTAAAAAAACATGGCTTCGCGGGATTTCACCGAAGGAAAGCTTCCCAGGATCAACACTTTTGAATTATCATCAAATAAAGGCGGGATCGGATGTATTATCATTCTATATCCTTCTTGCAAATAAAAATATGTAGCGTCGCTCTACAGAACCATAAGCAACGTTCCGGCCGCGATCAAAATTTCATCTACATATAACTTTATCACTTTTTTCCCAAATTACCACACGAACTTCATTTTGAATTCCATTCGAGTTACTGTCTGTTCACCCCCTGTTTCAAACGAATTTCACCTTGACAGTCTCATTCCCTTCAACTATTCTAAAACTTGATCGACCTGTTTTTTTTCAGACCGATAATATTAATTAACATTTTTTCGATCAAAGTATTGACCTTCCCCCTTGTGGAAGGTGTAATTTAAGGTCATCGATAGGCCAATCGAGTACAAAGGTGCATTTATATGAAGATCAATCAGGTTGAAGAACTTGTCGGCATAACAAAGAAAAACATTCGCTTCTACGAAGATCAGGGTTTGCTTTCTCCGGAAAGAAATCCCGAAAACGGGTACAGGGAATACACTCTCAAGGATGTGGATGAGCTGATGAAGATCAAATTTCTTCGCAAGCTTTCAATTCCCATTGAAGATATCCGGCAGGTTCAAAAAGGAAACAAGTCGCTAAGCATATGCTTTGAGGAGCAGTCCGAAAGACTTTCGCAAGAGGTAAAAGCCCTGGAGGCCGCTCACGACATGTGTGAAAACGCCAAAACCGAAGGTCTCGATTACGCTTCTTTAAATGCCGCGGATTATCTCGAAAAGATCCAAAAGCTCGAAGAAGGAGGGCAGTTTTTTATGGATTTATCAAAAACAGATGTGAAAAACAAGAACGGTGCAATGATCGCCGCCTTTGTGTTTTGTTTGCTGATAATACTATTCTTCGGATTGGCCGTATTTGGTATGATTTCAGATGGTATGCCGACACCAATGTTGCTGATCGTACTGATTCCCGGAGTGTTTCTCGTTATCGGCTGTTTGATAGCATTACATCAAAGAATAAAGGAAATTAAAGGAGGAGAAGAAAATGAAGCTCGTAAGTATTGAAACAATTCCCGGAGTTGAATTTGAAGCACTTGGTCTGGTGAAAGGAACCGTTGTTCAATCCAAGAATTTCGGAAGAGACTTTATGGCAGGCATGAAAACTCTCGTTGGAGGCGAGATAAAGAGCTATACTGAAATGCTGAACGAAGCGCGTCAGATCGCCACCAAACGTATGGTGGATGAAGCCACGGCTCTCGGAGCAGACGCCATCGTCGGAGTTCGTTTCGGATCATCCGCTGTGATGCAGGGCGCTGCTGAAGTCATAGCCTTCGGAACCGCCGTAAAGTTCAAATAGAATATCGGATCCGATAAATAAGCGAAAAACCCTCTCATCCTAAGCCTGCTTTTCCAGGATTATTGTCACAGGTCCGTCATTCACGGACCTCACCTGCATATCAGCCCCGAACCGCCCGGTTTTTACCGTAAAACCGCGGTTTTCGCACTCTTTTATAACAAGCTCATACAAGGGAATTGCTTTTTCGGGTCTTGCGGCATCCGTAAAGCCCGGCCTTCTTGATGAAACATCCGCATAGAGTGTGAACTGGCTCACGATCAAAAGCTCCGCTCCCGAATCCTTGGGGCTTACGTTCATCTTCCCATTATCATCTTCAAACACTCTGAGTCCGCATATCCTGTCAGCAGTCCACACGGCTTCTTCCACAGTATCGTCCGTATGTACTCCCAAAAGGACCAGAAATCCCTTGTTTATGCTGCTGAATTCTTTGCCGTCTATTTCCACAGATGCCTGTTTTACTCTTGTCACAACCGCTCTCATTGTCTTTACCCTGCCTTAGTTTTGTGGTGGAATGAAAATCTTCTTGTCAGCGAAAAAGTATAACATAATAATTTTTATAAAACAATGTAATGTTCACGCTTGCACTCGCAATCCGCTTCGCTACTTGCTCGTGCGGTGGGGGTGAACAAGGGTTACCGGCGACACTCGGGTTGAACGGTAATTCTCGCACAGGGGGTGGGGGTTACTGTTCACGCGCCCTCCCTGCACTGTACAATGGGGTTCCTCCCCCTGCACTCGCAATCCGCTTCGCTACTTGCTCGTGCGGTGGGGGTGAACAAGGGTTACCGGCGGCACTCGGGTTGAACGGTAATTCTCGCACAGAGGGTGGGGGGTACTGTTCACGCCATGTTCAAACCGCGGTTTGAACATGGTATTCTGCGAAGCAGAATATGCGGGTATTAAGCCGTTTTCCGAAAATGCATTTTCGAAAACGGCTTATCACCCGCACATCTGTGAACAGTAACACCGGGGAAACTCGTTTCCCATATACGGGGTAGTACGGACCAAGGGTGAGCGGTAACATTTTATACACGCCCCGATCGGTAACCCTTGTTAAAAGTTGCAAAATGGAGTATTATACCAAAGACTTAGGAGTCAATATAGGAGCAACCATTATAGAAAAGGTAGAAAAATGACATTAAAAGAATTGCAGATTGGCGAAACCGCCACAATTACAAACGTTGGCGGTGAAGGTGCCTTACGACAACACTTCCTTGACATGGGTCTGATCCCCGAAAGTGAAGTGACATTGATAAAATATGCCCCGCTGGGCGATCCTGCTGAACTTTCGCTGCACGGTTATGAACTCACTTTACGTCTTGACGATATGGCCAAGATCGATATAGTGCCCTCAGCCTCAGAAGAAAAGCCTTCGACAAGTTCCGTCCGGTCAGCAGAAAAAACCATCCATCCGGGTCTCGGAGAGGGTGGTAAATTTCATCCCAAGGGAAGCGGCAATCCCCTCCCCGATGATACTGTCCTGACATTTGCTCTCGTTGGAAACCAAAACAGCGGAAAGACTACACTTTTTAATCAGCTCACAGGGTCAAATCAGCACGTGGGCAATTTTCCCGGTGTTACGGTAGACCGCAAAGACGGTGTGATAAAAGGTCATCCCAATACTCTGGTTACGGACCTTCCCGGAATATATTCCATGTCTCCCTACAGCAGTGAGGAGATCGTTTCAAGAAACTTCGTGGTCAATGAAAAGCCTTGCGCCATCATCAACATCATTGACGCTACAAACATCGAGCGAAACCTTTATCTCACAATGCAGCTCTTGCAGATGGGAATTCCGATGGTTGTCGCCCTCAACATGATGGACGAAGTCCGCGGAAACGGAGGCACAATAGATGTCAATGAAATGGAAGCCGCTCTGGGCGTTCCCGTTGTTCCTATTTCCGCCGCAAAGAACCAGGGCATAGGCGAACTGATCGAGCACGCCGTCCATGTGGCACATTACAGGGAAGTTCCTCTCAAGCAGGATTTCTGTGATGAGAACGACAACGGAGGTGCGATCCATCGCTGCCGCCATTCCATCGCCCACCTGATAGAAGATCATGTACAAGCAGCCGGGCTTCCTTTATCATTTACCGTCAGCAAGATCATTGAAGGAGATAGTCTTATAACAGACCAGCTTTCTCTGGACCTTAACGAAAAAGAAACCATAGAACACATCATTCTGCAAATGGAAAAAGAGCGCGGGCTGGACAGGAGCGCGGCAATAGCGGATATGCGCTATTCCTACATTTTCAAGGTTTGCGACAGGTGCGTAAAAAAGCCCCAAAAGAGCAAAGAAAGCATAAGGAGCAGCCGTATAGACAAGCTTCTGACCGGAAAATGGACTGCTCTTCCCTTCTTCGCCATAATTATGCTTGTTATCTCCTACCTTACCTTCAATCTGATCGGAGGCACCCTGCAGGATCTTTTGGCAACAGGCATAGATGCCCTGACGGAAACCGTTGACGGTGCACTTACCCGCGGAAATGTCAACCCTTTGCTTCACGGTCTTATTGTAAATGGCATATTCACCGGTGTCGGAAGCGTTCTGAGCTTCCTTCCCGTGATCGTAACCCTGTTTTTCTTTCTCTCTTTGCTGGAGGACAGTGGCTACATCGCGAGAGTGGCCTTCTTCATGGACAAGCTTTTAAGAAAAGTAGGGCTTTCCGGAAGAAGCATTGTCCCCATGCTGATCGGATTTGGCTGTACGGTACCTGCAGTAATGTCCACCCGCACGCTTCCCAGTGAACGTGACAGAAAGATGACCATCCTTCTTACTCCTTTCATGAGTTGTGCGGCTAAAATGCCCATATATGCCTTCCTCGTAGAGGCGTTCTTTAAAGAATACAAGGCGCTGATCTTCGTATCCCTATATGCCCTCGGTATTCTGGTTTCCATCCTTGTGGCGCTGCTCTTTCGAAGCACCCTTTTTAAAGGCGAAGCCGTACCCTTTGTCATGGAGTTACCGAATTATCGCCTTCCGGGCATAGGAAACGTGAGCCGTCTCCTATGGGAAAAAGCTAAGGATTTCCTTCAAAGAGCCTTCACCATAATACTTCTGGCCACCATCGTGATATGGCTGTTGCAGGGCTTCGACTTCCGATTCAACACCGTTTCCGATGCCCATGACAGCATGCTCGCCTCCATCGCAGGTTTGCTGGTTCCCATCATGAAACCTGCCGGGCTCGGCGACTGGAGGATATGCACTTCTCTTCTCACCGGTTTTATGGCAAAGGAAAGCGTGGTCTCCACTTTGGAAGTTCTGTTTGAACAAGGGATACAGGCGGCCTTGTCAACAAAAACAGCCCTTTCTTTCCTGGTATTCTCGCTTCTTTATACGCCTTGCGTAGCAGCCATAGCCTCAATAAAAAGAGAACTTGGCCACAATTGGGCCATCGGAGTTGTGATCTGGCAATGCTTCGTGGCTTGGCTGGGTGCTGTGATCGTACACCTTATCACTATGTTATTTTAAACCGGATCGGAGAAGATTATGAATACATCAGACATTGTTGTTTTGATCATCCTTGCGATCGCTGTGATACTTGCGGTTATCGGAACGATCAGAAACAAACAAAGCGGCGGATGCGGCGGAAATTGTGCCGCATGTGGCTTTTCTCAAAATTGTCCCAAAATGAGCCCCGGGGACGGGGTTATGGGCTCAAAAAAATGAGTCCCGGAAACCATGTATCAAAAAACCACCTCATCGAGGTGGTTTTTGTATGTCTGTGTTAAGATTTAGAACTTGCCTGCCTTAGCAGCTTCCTCGATGGAAACGGCTGTGGAAACAGTCATACCAACCATCGGGTTGTTACCTGCACCGATGAGGCCCATCATCTCAACGTGAGCGGGAACTGAGGAAGATCCTGCGAACTGAGCATCGCTATGCATACGTCCCATGGTATCTGTCATACCGTAGGAAGCGGGACCTGCTGCCATGTTATCGGGATGAAGTGTACGTCCCGTACCGCCGCCGGATGCAACTGAGAAGTACTTCTTGCCTGCTTCGAGGCGTTCCTTCTTATATGTACCTGCAACGGGATGCTGGAATCTTGTGGGGTTGGTTGAGTTACCGGTAATGGAAACATCAACGTTCTCTTTCCACATGATGGCAACGCCTTCGCAAACATCGTTAGCGCCGTAGCAGTTAACCTTTGCACGAGGGCTGTTTGCATCCTTGGAGTAGCACTTTCTGCTGACTTCCTTAACTGTATTTGTGTAAGGATCATACTGCGTCTCAACAAATGTGAAACCATTGATACGAGAAATGATCTGAGCTGCATCTTTTCCGAGACCGTTAAGGATAACGCGGAGAGGCTTCTGACGAACCTTGTTTGCCTTCTCTGCAATACCGATAGCGCCTTCTGCTGCTGCGAAGGACTCGTGGCCTGCGAGGAATGCGAAGCACTCGGTCTCTTCTTCAAGGAGCATCTTGCCAAGGTTACCATGGCCAAGACCAACCTTACGTGTATCTGCTACGGAACCGGGAATACAGAATGCCTGGAGGCCTTCACCGATAGCTGCTGCAGCTTCGGATGCCTTACGGCAGTTCTTCTTGATAGCGATAGCGGCTCCGACTGTATATGCCCACTTTGCATTTTCAAAGCAGATGGGCTGGATGCCTTCGATGAGCTTGTATACGTCAATTCCGGCAGCCATTGTGATATCTTTGCACTCTTCAATGGAAGAGATGCCATACTTCTTTAACACTGCAAGAATTTGGGGCTCTCTTCTCTCATATGATTCAAATAATGCCATTTTAAGTTCCTCCTTCTTACTCGTGCCTGGGATCGATGAAACGAACCGCATCAGCAACTCTTCCGTACTGGCCGCAAGCCTTCTTAAGAGCTGTGTTTGCATCGTCACCCTTCTTGATGAAATCCATCATCTTTCCAAAGTTAACGTACTTGTAACCGATGATCTCATCGTTCTCATCAAGTGCAAGGTCTGTGATGTAACCGTCTGTAAGTTCGAGGTAACGAGGACCCTTATCAAGTGTACCGTATGTAGTACCGATCATAGAACGTGTGCCCTTACCGAGATCTTCAAGGCCGGCACCGATCTGAAGACCGCCCTCGGAGAACGCACTCTGAGTTCTTCCGTAAACGATCTGAAGGAAAAGCTCTCTCATAGCGGTGTTGATAGCATCGCACACAAGGTCTGTGTTGAGAGCCTCTAAAATTGTAAGTCCGGGAAGAATTTCCGCTGCCATGGCTGCAGAATGGGTCATACCGGAACAACCGATTGTTTCAACAAGCGCTTCCTGAATAATACCGTCTTTTACATTAAGTGAAAGCTTGCAGGTTCCCTGCTGAGGTGCACACCAGCCGATGCCGTGTGTATAGCCGGAAATGTCCTCAACCTTCTTTGCCTGTACCCACTTTGCTTCTTCGGGGATAGGCGCTGCGCCATGATGTACCCCCTGGTGAACAGGGCACATGTTTTTAACTTCTGTTGAGTAGATCATATAATCCTCCTTATGAAATGGTGGCTTCCTAAAACCGTAAAGAATATAGCACAGAATTATATTTTTTACAATTAAAAATAGTTAAAACCTTGTCAAGCAGGCATATAATTTCTATACGAACTCAAAGAGATTCAACCCAGTCTCTTTTTCATCAAGCCTTCTCTCAACAGTTCCCTTGATCGTCCTTACAAACATCTCACATGTTGCGGAGATCCTGCATTCATTCAAATGTCCTCCGAGCACAGTCATATCCTCCCTGCACACATTGATATGCAAGTGGATGTAAGTCTCGCCGTTTTTGGTGGTAACATTTCCGAGGAGTGACGTGATCTCCATGGGTTCATCTATGGTATTTTTGTGATACTCCCGTTTAGCAACATCATAAAGTCCGATCACCACATGATCCGAAGCTCCTATGGCTTCCACAGACGCCGCCTTGATCCCTTCCTTCTCACACAGCTCCGTAAGTTTTGCGATCACTTCTTCGCCGCGGTTTATGCGCACGACAAATGTATCTTCGAATTTCCTGTACTCCATGGATTACCTCCCAAATATCCTTGTGCTTTTCCTTTAAAGTATACTATATCCCAAGGAATGTCAATCTCCGAAAATGAGCCCCGGGGACGGGGTTATGGTATCAAAACTTTTCTTTACACTTCATCTGCTCGGTGCTATAATCCACTGAATGCAAAAAAGATAATCATTCATCGAGGTAACTCATGTTTAAAAGCACTACATTATCCAATAAAACCACAAAAGGCATCGTTTTGAACAGCCTCATCGCGATCCTTTCACTGTTTGTAAACGGCTTCGGTATCTATCTCACCATGAAAGCCAACATCGGAGCAGCACCCTGGGACGTCTTTAACCTCGGTCTTTCAAAATCCCTGGGTATCCTTTACGGAACAGCTTCCATCAGCGTATCGATCGTTATCCTTCTGATCGACATCTCCATGAAGGAATCCATCGGTATCGCGATGTTCATCGATGCCATAGTCGTGGGTAAGTCCGTGGACTTCTTTAACTATGTGGACTTTGTTCCCACTCCCACAAGCCTTCCCGTAAGCATAGTAATGCTCTTCGCAGGCCTGTTCGTTCTGGGTTATACCCAGTTGTTCTACATGAAAGCCGCACTTGGCTGCGGTCCCAGAGATACCCTGCTTGTAGGCTTAAAGCGTCATCTTCCGAAGATCCCCATCGGCATCATAAGCATAGCTCTTCTCGGCACCGCAACACTGATCGGCTATCTCCTCGGAGGTCCCGTAGGCATAGGCACGATAATCTGTGCCTTTTTTCAGGGGCCAATTATGGCTTTTGCCTTTAAGACACTTCATTTTAATGCCACAGGTATTAAACACGAAAATCTGTTGGAATCCTTTGCGGTGATCACCGCTTCAATAAGAAATTTACGTCACAGGCACGCATAAAATGATACCAAAACCCCGTCCCCAAGGTATCAAAAAGTGAGCCACGGGGACGGGGTTTTGGTGTCATAAAAATGTCTTGGCGTCGAATCTGACCTTCGCCTTTTGGGCGGACGGCACATGTGCCATGTCATTGAACAGATTGATCCTGGGAACCGTGAAGAAATTCACGTCCGATGACGGAAAGCCTATGACCGAGACGGAACACAAACCATAGGTCATCGCCGATATCATATATATAAAATTAATGTTCAATATATGTGAAAGCGCGCAAGCACCGGAGCCACCGTGTGAAAACAATGCGATCGTCTCCCTGTTCTCCCTGACGCAAAAGTACCTGTCATCCTTTCTGATATAGCCGAACTGTTCTATAAGGCCGTCGATCCCCGCCGCGATCCTGTCATAATACTCTATGCACTTGTTATCCTTAAAGTATGGATGTTCACGCCATTTATCAAGTTTCCTGCAGTCTGCGGTCTCGCAAAACATCTTATACCCCAATGTCCACGGATGCCCCTCTTTCATGATCTCATCTCCCGAAGGATTCCCCCAGCCGATCTCATGCATAAAATCCAGTTTCTCTATCGTTAACCCAAGCTTATCCGCCGTATAGGATGCGGTCTCGCAGGCTCTTCCCATAGGCGAGGAAAATATCCTGCTTATGCCCTCATTCTTAAGTCGTTCCGCCGTCGCAGCCGCCTGCAGCCTTCCCTCTTCGGTAAGGCAATCCTTTTCGTAATCGGGATCGCCGTGTCTCACAAATATGATCTTCATATCATTCCCTTTCTCATCCCTTTATCGCACCGATCATTACGCCCGTCACAAAATACCTCTGTGCAAAAGGATATATTATAAGCATAGGTATAGTGGACACCATTATCGTTGCATATTTGATGAGTGGTCTGAACAGCATTATATCTTCTCCGTCCGTTTCCACGACAACCGCGTTCTCCGACGAAAGCAGAACCACTTCTCGTAACGTAAGCTGCAACGGGAACAGATTTCTGTCCGTCAGATATATGGATGCCGAGAACCATGAATTCCAAAAGTGGATCGCATAGAACAAAATAATCACGGCTATGATGGCTTTGCTCACCGGGAGCACGATGTTAAACAGAATCTTCACATACCCCGCTCCGTCGATCCTTGCAGCTTCAAACAGTTCCTCAGGGATCTGCGCGAAGGAAGTCCTCATTATGATTATGTTATATGCAGAAACAACAAACGGTATGATCATTGCCCATCTTGTATCAAGAAAATGCAGGTTTCTGACAAGCATATATCCCGGGATCAGACCTCCGCTGAATATCATCGTAAACGCTACGATCCCTGCCATAAGGCCCTGCCAGTAGAGATTCCTGCGCGACAAAACATATGCCGCAAGTATCGTCAATACCAAGGCAAAGGAAGTCGCTCCCACCACATAGATAATGGTATTCAAATATGATTTTAAAATAGATGCGTTCTGCATTACAAGCTTGTAACCGCCAAGCGTTGCCTCACCCAGAGGCCACAATACGAGTCCCGAATGAGCTGACACCTTTCCGGGCTCCGAAATCGAAGCCATCGCCACATGCCAGACAGGCAAAATAAAAATTATGCATAACCCCACAAGAAGTATCGTATTAAAAACCGCAAATATCTTCTCGCTCTTTGATCTCTTGATCATTCCGGCCTCCTTTACCACAAACCGCTGCCGCTTACTTTTTTACCTATCTTGTTTGCAACGGCGAGCACTATGAAATTGACCACGGAATTAAACAGATTGATAGCCGTGGAATAGGAGTAATCCGACTGATTGATACCCACTCTGTAAACATAGGAGGATATTACGTCCGCAGTCGAATAGGTTACAGGCTTATACATAAGAATGATCTTTTCATATCCCACGCTCATGATAGATCCCATTCTGAGTATCAAAAGAACCACTATGGTTGAAGCAATACCGGGCAGAGTGATATGAAGCGTCTGTTTCCATCTTCCCGCTCCGTCTATCTTCGCGGCATCATACAGCTCGGGATCTATGGATGACAGCGCCGAAATATAGATTATTGCGCTATAGCCCAGATGTTGCCATATGTTCGACCCTATGAACAGCGTCCTGAACCATTTTGGCGAGGAAATAAGTGCTCCGCCCTTCCATCCGAAGAATTCCGCAAGTCTCGTCAAAACGCCCGTGCTCTTGGTAAAATCATACAGAATGGAAACCACTACCACTACCGAAATAAAATAAGGCAGATAGGAAATGGTCTGCACAACCTTCTTGAATTTCTTGTTTCTGACCTCGTTCAGACACAATGCGAATATGATGGGAAACGGAAATGAAAACAACAGTCCGAAAAAACTGATCAAAAGCGTGTTCTTAATTACTCTGAAAAAGTATTGGGAATGGAAGAATTTGATGAAATTATCCAGCCCGACGAATTCACTTTTGAACAGTCCCTTTTTAATGTTAAAATCCTCAAAGGCCATAAATATGCCTGCCATGGGAATGTAGTGAAAAACGATAAAATACACCAGAACCGGCAGAAACAGCAAATAAAGCACCTTGTTCCTTTTAAAATCGGTTCCTATGATCTCGAATCTTGTTTTTTTACAAGGGACTACTGCTGCCCTCTTCATAAGTAACCTCCTGCTGTCAGAAAACCCGGGTGGGCAATTCCCTCCCGAATTCTCTTCTTACATAAACCCATTTTATCGATTATTGTAGCGGTCCAATGCTGCCTGCTTCAGTTCGATACATCTCTCTATGCCCATGTCCCTGAGCGTCTGTCTGAAGGAATCATAATCATTCAGCGACATCTGACCGAGCAGGAATTTAACGTTGCATTCCTGCACATAGGTCTCAATGTCGGTGAAAAGTCCCGCAAGCTCACTTTCTTCCGCAGTAGTCTGAGTGATCCTGTCGGGAATGTATGCCACTGCAGGATACTTGGACCAGATCTTGTAGCCTGACTGCTTGTTTGCATCTGCCTGCTCAATGGCGGCGCCCTCTACCTTTATGGGAGGATTCTTTGTCCAGTACTTTGTGAGTACCGTTGCGGAATCAAGTCCGTCCGGATTTGAATAACGGAAATCGTAAATGGCAATACGATGATAAGGGTCACCGTCATCGGCAAGTCTCCAAACTCTGTCTTTTTCGGAATCAATACCGTAGTTTGCATTTAAGTAGATATCGCGTGCATAGAATCCGTCAACCCATCTTATGGCAATGTCACGATATTCACTGTCTGCACTGATGGTCCAAACCGTACCCGAAAGAAGATCTTCACCCGCTGAAGGCTTTCTGTACTCAGGATTGGCTGCGTTTACACTCTTCTTGGGCTGTTCACAGGGAACCAGCCAGAAGTCCGGGTTGGATGCACCTCTCTTAACATAGGTGTCGGAAAGTCTTGAACCATAGTCTATGAGCGAACCGATCTTGTCGTTCAGCTGCATATCATTGTCTGCCGCAACTCCAAAGGACCGTCTTGTTGAGAAATCCTGATCGAGATAGCCCTTTTCGTACCAGTCGTGCATAAACTTAAGATACTCGCAATAGGCATCATCCAAAGGTCCGTAATGTACCTTGCCGTCCTTCTGATAGAATTTTGGCGCTGTTCCGAACCCTGCCATGAATTCACCGTAATCTACGCCATTGTAAGAAGTATAAAAAGGTGCTTCGATACCGAGCTGTTCCTTGAACGCCTTCATTACAGCAGTCCACTCGTCATAGGTCTTGGGTATCTCCATACCTACCTTGTCCAGGAAGTCCTGACGTATGCAAAGACCTCTGTCTGTGGTGATGTTTTTGCCCATAGCCTTTGTGATGCCCCAGAAGCCGTAGAGATTACCCTCATCGGTAAACGCAGATTTTCCCGTGGATTCATTTGCCTTGAGCCAGCTTACATAGTTGGGGCAAAGGTCATAATTATCACATATGTTCACAAAGTATCCGTCTTCGATCGCTGCATCCTCTCCTCTTTTGTATGTGCAGCTGTCCGCATATGCCATCACGATATCAGGCATTTTTTCTGCTGCGAACAAAAGCTGGAACGTATCCTTTTCCGTTCCTACCGCAGGCATAACAAATTCCACGTGAACGTTGGTCAATTCTTCATACCACTGCCAGAATTCACCTTCGTTGGGATCTGCTATCGTCCCCAGAGATTCAGCGATGGGAGCCCAGAGTTTGAGTGTAACCTTTTTCTCGGTAAGAGGATACTTTTGCTGATTTACCTCTCCCTGCACGGTTTTTGCCTCGGGAAGGCCCGCATAGCCTTTAACGGTTGTTTTGCCTGAAGCGGAGTCCTTGCCGTTATCAGTCTCTGCCTTACCTTTTCCGCAGCCGCCCATAAGTCCCATTGTAATGGCAACGGCCATTACGACTGCAATGATTCTCTTTCTCATGTTTAACCCTCCTTTGAATTTAAACATATAATTTAAAATGAGTGATCCTCATTTAAATATCCTTCTCCTCAGATATCGCTCCCATTTGAAGCGATCACCTTTTTAAACCAGTAATAGCTTTTCTTTAAGTACCTTTCCATGTCCAGTTCATCCTCATCCGTTCTGTTGACATAGATGAAACCGTATCTCTTCTTCATGGTCCCCGAAGAACTCAAGATGTCTATGGGTGCCCAGGTCAAAAAGCCCATCAGATCGACCTTGTCCTCTTCAACCGCTTTCTTAAGCTCAACCAGATGTGAATTCAGATATTCGATCCTGTAATCGTCGGAAATAACCCACTTTTTTTCTTTGTCCGGATTCTCAGGCTTTTCATCCGCCCCCAGCCCGCACTCTATCATGAAAACAGGCAGTCCGTAACGGTCATATATGCTCTTGACCGCTATCCTGATCCCCACCGGATCGATAGCCCATCCGAAGTCGCTCTTTGAAAGATACGGATTGTCACTTTCGCTGTAAGGCTTTTCCACCGAGGAAACCCCCGATCTGTAGTAACTCAAGGGAATGAAATCCATCCTCGATCCCGATATGCTTTCGAGATCCTCTTCCGCCGGAACGAACCCCGCCTCCTTCCATTTTCTCAGAAGTGTCTTCGGATATCTTCCCGAAACAAAAACCGTAAGATGCGTGAAGCACTGCTTCTCGCCAACCATCTGTGCCGTAAGCACGTCCCCCGGTCTGCAGGTTTTAGGGTAGAAGGGCATGAAATGCACCATCCCGCCCACCTTTGCTTTGGGTGCCCATTTTCCCGCAAGCTGCTTCACCTTTGCGCTCGCAAGAAAATGATGATGAAAGATCTTTGCTTCGATCAGCTGCTTCTCTTTATCGGGCGTGTCTGCCGGTATCCGATCCACTGCAAGGTCTATGGCAGCATTCTGTTCATTGAAGGGAATGTACATTGAGACCGCATCGCCGAAATGTTTGATGACCGTTTCCGCATAGCATGCATATGCTTCGTAAACCCTTCTGTCGCTCCACCCCCCGTATTTGCGGTACAGTGCCAAGGGCATATCGAAATGGTTCAGGCAGACCAACGGTTCCATTCCTCTCGCCTTCAATTCCCCGATGAAGCTGTCGTAGAACCTGAGTCCTTCGTCGTTCACTTTGCCTTCGCCCTCGGGATATATGCGCGACCAGTCAATGGAAAAGCGGTAGCAATTAAAGCCCATTCCTTCAAAAAGCGCCATATCGCTCCTGTATCTGTGGTAAGTGTCTATGGCTGTGTTCCATGAGGTGGTGTGACCGAGACATGTATTTATATCGTTATAGGTGGAAGGTCCCTTGCCGCCTTCCTGCCACGCGCCTTCCGTTTGCATGGAGGAAACCGACCCTCCCCAGTAAAAGCCTTTTTTAAACGCCATTTTATTTTCCCCCGTACTTGTTGCCCGAAATATATCATCCAAAAGGCAAAGCTTCAATAACTTCGGGCGCTTCGGGAACGACCGTCCGAAATTTGCAAATAAAAAAGCCTTCAAAATGAAACTTTGTTTCATTTTGAAGGTAAAATACCCGATCCGTTTTCTCTGCCTTTATTCTCCCTTATTGTTGTAATCATAAAAAAGCTTCATGGAGGTTAGAGCGTCCGCATCGTTTTCCTTATTCTTGTCATAGTTAATGACCATCGACGCCACAAAAAGCACATCCAATACGTATTTCATAGCTGTTGCACCATTCACGCCCGTGGTCATGGCCAGCGTAACATTCCCCTTTCCGTTAGCTATCTTCAGATAGTCGTTGCAATACGTCTGTATCTCTTCAATGTTCCCGCCAATGATCCCCAAGGTGTAGTATCCGTTAGCCTTCATGGTCTTAGCGGTCTTAACAATATAAGGATTTCTACCGCTCATCGAAAGAACAATGGCAACATTGTTTTTCTCTTTCCGTCTGGATTCAATGGCGTGGTCGTTGATCCCGCAAAAAGCTCCCGCTCTGATACCTATGGAATTCAGCAAAAAAGCAAATATGCTCCCAAGATCGTATGCAACTCCCAGGCCGTAGATCTCCACAAAAGGCGCCTTGGATATCTTGTCTGCCGCTCTCTTCACAACGGTCTCATCGATCCCCATCCTTGTGGAATTGACCGCGGTGTCATATATCGCCGGAATGACATTCAGCACTGAGGATACAGAGCTTTTCTCATCAATGGAATTCTCTTCCATCAACACGCTCATCCGATACATTTCCTTGATCTCGCTGTCAAAAGCCCGCATAAAATCACGGTAGCTTTCAAAACCAAGTTTTTTGCAAAACCTTATGATCGCCGCCTTACTTGTATAAGTCTCTTTGGCAAGCTGCTCCGTTGTCATCCCCGTGCACTCTTCCTTTTGCTCCAGGATGTAATCCGAAATAGCCTTCTCAGTTCCCGTAAAATCCTTCTGCGCTTTCAACTGCTCAAGTATCATCTGTATCTCCTCACTTTTGACCCCGACGTTTCCGCAGGTTTTATCAAGCAAAAAAAGAGTTCTTCTATCATACTATCCGTATCTTTTTCGATATTATCACCGCAGGCTTAATGTTGCAAGGTTGCATCGAACTTCGCGATATCAGCTATATCCGAATCCAAAACCTCAGCAATCACAAACCAACCTGCCATATCGCTCGTACCTATTTCCGGATGATTTGTCTGTACTACATCCAGACAAAAAGTAGAATCACCATAAGAAACGTCTTGGATTGCATATCGGAAAGATCCGCTGCTTGCTTCTACATATGCGAGAACCAACGTGTGATCAGCAAAGAAACTATTGTCATATGAGGCCGTTACTTCATTGAAAGAAAGCACTTCATCATATCCTTGATCAAGCGTCAGGATATCTTTGTAGCTCTCTTTGAAGCGATTCAGATCTTCCAAGGTGTCCAGTTTAGATACCGGAAGATGCCGAACGGAACTGATAATCATCTTTTCCCCGTTCAGACAATCGCGCATCATGCCTCCTTCGGTCCAATTTGCATATGCAACCGTTGTCTTTATATCTACTATGGTATTTGTATAGTCTTCACTACTATTCTGAATAGTATCGAAGAGCATCTGCCTGATCCTGTCAATGTACTCTTTCTTGCGTTTTTCTACCGTAGCCGGGTCTTCATCTTTCCGAATGATCCAGTATTCTGATATATAACTGGAGATAGGATTTTGCCACGGAATGATGAAAACATCTTTCTCATCAATATCATATGTGATAAGGATAGCCCTCATCTCTGCAATCGAGACACCTTTTAGTTTCATCCGTTCCTCAAGAGTCTTGATCCGGTTCGTCCCAAACATCAGTCCGCAAGAGTAGCTATCCGGCGCCATCTGCCACACATAGAGTTCAAGGCCTTTAGATGTACTCAGATCAAAATACTCAGGATACTTTTCTCTCAGGAAGTCCAGGTCAACCGTTTCTGTTCCCCAAATCTCATCTTGGGTGTAAACCCTTGCGGTTACCAGCACATCTTTATCCGGCATGATAAAAGAATATCCCCAATAATCGCTGTCATAATGTGTTTTTCCAATCTCCTGACCGTCCACGTAAACAAGGATATCCGCATCGAAAAGGACTTGTGTTCTCACCTCAACTGTATCTCCGGTTTTTGCCCCGGAAGGGGTGCTGATGAAATCCTTTGCAGTATCTCCAAGTTCATACCTGATTGTGAAATCTCCGTTGTTGCTTATCGAAAATGGATCTGTCATAAGGCAAACTGCCAGAACGATACATGCAACGATGGCGATCAGAATGACCCAGAATGCTGGCTTTTTGTAATTCAAAACTCCCTTGACCCTTTCTTTCACACCTACCTCCCCGAAAGCAAGCGGGCAGGCTGCAATTCTCTTTCTCGGAAAGCTGCAGTCCAGAAGCACCTGTGAATACGTTGCCATATCATCCTTGTCCATATCACGGATGACTTTCTCGTCACAGGCCATCTCAATATCCCGGCAAAGTAGAATATAAGCGATCCAGCACAAGGGATTAAACCAATATACAGACAGCAGCAAAAATCCCAGCGGCTTCCACCAGTGATCACGGCGCTGAAGATGAGCAGTCTCATGACGGAGCACATAGTCAAGCGTTTCTCCCTGCAAGGAAGAAGGCACATAGATGACCGGCCGAAGGACCCCCAGAATGAATGGTGCTCTGACCTCATCACAGGAAAGGATACCCTCATTAATGGGGACACATACCGAAACAGTTTTTTTCAGCTTCAGATAACTGACTAATGCATAAGCCAGCATAACAACTATACCGGCGGCCCATACTGCCGCAATAATCGAGATGATCACCTGCAACGGATTAACGCTTGACTCCGGGGACGGAGAAAACGAATCTGAAATGACAGGATTGACCGCCTCGTTGATGAGAGTGATCCCTGAATTGATGTAAGGCTCATTCTGAAGCGCAATGTTCGACGGAATCGTCTCACCGCTCGGAATCAGACTGAACACGCTTTCAAAAGAGAACGGGCAAATGAGTCGGACTGCCACCAGCCCCCACAGAAGGCAAGCAACCCATTTCGGCGCTTTTTTCAGGAGCAGCCTTGCAGGAACAACCGCCAAAATCAGCCAGCTTGCCGTAATGCTCATATTCAATATTTTGAGGAAAACAGCGCTCATGTTCAGCCCTCCTTGAAAGCATCGATCATTTTCTGAATCTCATCGGCCTCTTCAGCCGATATGTTTTTCTTTGAGATAAATGCTGCAATAAATGCAGGCAGAGATCCTTTATAGGAATCTTCAATGATCTGCTCACTCTTGGCAGAATAGAATTCTTCACGCGTAACCAGAGCCACAACGACCCCATCTTTGTTCTGCAACAATCCTTTTTCACAGAGTTTGCGCAGCACTGTATAGGTCGTTGGCCTCTTCCAACTCAATTCTTTTTCACATATTTTTGCCAGTTCAGCGGAAGCAATCGGTTCATGCGCCCAGACAATATCTGCAAAACGTTCCTGTATAGCTCCAAGCTCAAAGTCTTTCATATACGGCTCCTCCTTCCGGCCTGTTTATCAGAATAAACAGTGTCTTTAGTTTACTCGAATAAACAAAACCTGTCAAGAGGTTTTTTGCCCGATGCGCTTTATATCACACCAAAAAGGCTCTCAACAACGTGTATCTCTGCGTCATTGAGAGCCAATATTAACCATCCGGCCATATTCACCTGTAAACCATACGGTATTATTCAAACTCGATAATCAGTACTGTATTTAGTGATGTGGTTTCTCTTTTGGGACTATATCTTGTATAGAGTTTCCAATTATTCCATGGATTATTTGGTTTTTTAAGGATTTTTGCAACCATGGTGCAACCGTTATCCCCCACTTTATATACCACCTGGAAGGTGGGGGATAAATATTTCTACCTCAGCAACTTCTCTACTTATATCATGTATTTTTTCTTCAAATCCACATAGAAATCCCTATCAACAAAATTTTTCTTCGGTCGATGTGAGGGTCATGTAGCAACTCGTGTTACTAAAGTTATTCTTTATTACCTTCCACTTTTTTGTTTCAGGATCCTGTTTTATCTCTCGTCTCCATAAGAGAGCTTTTCTAATGGCTACATGGACGTTAGCGCCCTTTCTTACGTTATTCTTTGCCCCCCACGCCTTTAATGCTGCCTGGGCAGCTTCCGTTTGGGACATGGTAACGACTGACTTGTCCCCTGCGTTATCGTAAGTGAACACTATCGTTTCTGCGTACATCGGGTCTTCCGTATAAAACACGTAAAACTTACCGGCATATTGATTACCGGGGACCGTCTGGCTCCCGGTTACTTTCGTTCCTTTCGGCGTCTTTATGGTCCAGCCGTTTGTCCCCACGCCTCCCTTAACTATCCACCACACGCTACTCCCGCTCTGCAGCCAGATGTCCGTTAAGAATGTCTGGAACGAAAAGTCACTGATATGGGAGCCATGGTAGTTCTCGTTGACTAATTCAGTGGAAGCGTTATCTCCGCCATTAAGTGCATATGCCGCCTTGGCTGGCAATAGAATTGAAAGCATCAGTGTTAAACACAAAGGAAATATCAGCTTCTTAGATCTCTTCATTTTTTGTCTTCCTTTCATCTTTTGTCTATATACAAAGTGGCATAATAAGCGTACATTTCTCTGTTTTAAAAGTGGTCATAGAAAGTCCAAACGGTTTCCAAAAAACATAGGCATTCTCTACGATGTATTATGTGAAAAAGGAGCTCAAAAAATGAAAAGACGTACAAAAAAAGCGCCTGATCTGTCAAAGACAAATCAAACGCTATTTTTTTGTTGTTTTCATCTTTCATACTTTCCCATCCAAGGGAATCATCCATCATCGTTAGGAGTTTAATTACTTTTTGTCGTATCCGAAGGGATGAGCAAGGTATTCGTCAACCGTTATCTCTACATAGGTTCCATCGACGAGTTTAAGCTGTACAAAAGTGTCAGCTGTAAACTTATAAGTGTGTCCGTCATCGGGGTCTGTCCATTCGCATACTTCAGGATCACCAGGATCTCTATGAATCATCTTTCCTACGACGAAATCATAGGATGTTGTGAAGTAACACTCTTCAGGAGCATTCGGGCCGCAAAATCTTGCATATGTTCCATCCAAGCTTTTCATGGCGTTGATTGTTGTAAAAATCTCCTTACCATTCACATAGTAATAAATGTAGTACTGATAGCTTCTTTCCAAGTTCCAGATCTCTGGGTGATCGTAGAACAGGTTACCGCTCCGTCCTATGGAATCAGGGTCTCCATATACCGCTCCACGGGAATTAAGCTTTACAGGTACCGGCGTGGGCGTTGCTGTGGGAATCGGTGTAGGGGTGGGTCCGGTGGTGGTTACGGTGTTAGGGTCGATGTAACCCACGTAGCCGCCGAGCTTTACCTTACTCCACTTATTCTCATGGATCCCGATCCTCTGCAGTTTTGTGTTCGCAGGAACCGTTGTTAAAAGCTTGCTGTTCGTATCAGCATCGGCTCTCAGGTTCGCTTTCTTCGTTGTCCACACATAGTCATTTACTTCCTTCACAGGTTCCGGTGTAGGGGTCGGTGTAGGGGTTGGTGTATTACTGGGTGTGGGTATAGGTGTACTTGTAGGCGTCGGGATAGGTGTCCACGTGGGTGTAGGTGTATTCGTTACAGTAGGTGTCGGTGTGGGCGTTACCGTATCCGTCGGTGTGGGGGTGGGTGTGTTTGTGGGTGCCTCGGTCACTGTCGGGATCGGTGTCCTTGTGGGGTAAGGCGTCGGTGTTGCATAGTCGCTTGCATCCGGTATCAACTTCGCACAGCCCGCAAGTCCCATCACAACCACTAAGATGATGATGATCGATGAAATTTTTAAATTCCTCATAAGTTAGCTCCTTTCATAATGTTTGTTAAAAAACATTATGAAAAAATGATGATAGATGAAAAAATGTTCGTTATGTTTACTCACTTGCGACTGTGTATTATACCACAGCGGGATATGCGTATCAAGGTGCATACGACGTTACTTTGCTTACTTTTCGAATCTTATGTTACTCAAGATCACGTTGTTATAAAAATTTACGGTCCGGGGATCCTGCCTGCAATCCCAAAGTTCGATATACATACCCGACGATGCAAAGTTGTTTATAGATCTATTAAGACTTCCTGTCAATGTTTATTAGTACAGGTCGGAGTAGACGCAGGTGTTGCGACCCTCCGGCTATCCGGTGACTAATACCCTTTAATCTGCCCTGAGGTCTGCACGACCATTTCATAATATTCATCTTCAAATACCGAAGGATATCCCTGAACAACCACAACGATTGACCGGTTCGGCTCAACTATGATATCGCTTGTTAGCTCATATGCGTATCTCGGTCGTTCCAACATGTCGTTAAGTATATCCATTCTCTCTCTTACGGCTTTTTCTACTGAATACTGCACGTACGACCTTATCCTGTCTTTTGACGACTCAACATGGTCGTAACGACCGTTTATAAAGACTTCGCCACCAAGAGTTATTGTTTCTTTAACTGCCGGATCCGTAGAAGAATAAGGAACAAGTTCGCTCGTCTTCGGGATATAATATCCCTCGTCCGTGGGATAACATATGTAAAAGCCGTTATTTTCCATTATTACAATTGCAGGCGTGAAGAAATAACCTTCTTCCTTGATTGTTTTATTGGCAAGGGCAAAGCAGACAAAGTATTTATCCACGACATTTCTGACGGCAGTCTGCGAACCCTGTTCGTTTTTCAATTCATGCATTGCCGCAAGTGTTGCAAATTCAACGCTTATATCCTTGGAAATACTCAGGAATATCCTAAAAACGTATCCATTCTTTTAGGATTACATATAAACTTAAACCCTGTTCCAGAAGATTTTTTTGCATTTACCCCTCTGCAAATAATGTATAACCCTATATTTTTTCTTAATAGCTATATCGCATGTAAACAAGGAGCTTCTCCTCAAAAACTACTAATCAAAGGGGCCGGACAAACCATCTCTATTCGTACCGGAAATGCCATTTCATTGATAATTCTTTGGAAAGAGAGTGTGTCTAATGATATTCAAAAACAGATACTATCTATACTACAAGAGAATTTTAGATTTCGTTTACTTGAATATTATTCTAATAGATACTCTCTACGTTCAGTGTCTTCCCCAACAAATGTTATGGCTGCAAATTATGGACACCTGAGATGAACAGAGAAGGAAGAGCATTTGTTGAAGCATCTTTGTTTCCTAACAATTCAAAAAAACAAAAGATCCTTGAAGACATCATACGCAATCAAAATTAAGAGTCAAAATTTATATATCTATTCCTACCCTTTCACCAAACAAAACTAATGCCGCAGTTTTCTCTGCGGCATTAGTTTTATACTCTACGCTTCCTCCGATGGCATCAATTGCGATTCATGCTTTTTAAAGAAATCAACACGAGGCAAAAGGTATTTCAATTCATATTCAGACAAATCTCCCACATACGAAGATATCGGTTCGAGAATTTTGTCCCAGTTCCATAAGGATTTATCCATATTCATATACTCCCGAAACATTTCACAACCATCCGGAGCAATCGGATGCAATAATATAGCCATAACTTTGCATGCATAAAAGCAATCTGCCACTCTCTGCATGCGAAGTTCCGCATCACCACTTTTATCTGCATCTCTCACTCCGTTTACCCAATGCTTATTCACTTCTCTGATATAATCGTCAAGGACATATGATATACGATGGAAATCATGATTATACATATGGCGCTCATACTCTAAAACAGTTTTCTCTGACAAATCCAAGATTGCCTGCGAAATACTATTTGACGGTACCCTACCATTATTATCATTCTGAGCGGCATAAAAACAAGAGCGGATTAATCTGTTATATACATTTGTAAGAAGATTTCCTTCTTTTAATACCATATCAATTCCGGTTCTCTCTTCCTGCGGCATATAGACCTGTGGCTTGAATCCTACACTCTTTGATGAAAGTCCCAAACTCATAAAATGCATTCTTAGCTGCTCAGGCGTATAATGCTCCAGGAGCTCATCAGCCATAGGCGGCTTGATTTCAGAACTACTGCTCGCCTTCGTATCCATAAACAGTACATGCCTATTGGAAATAATATGGGGAAGATTAATCTTTTCCATATCCGGCTGTTTACCCTTAGAATATTTCAGTGCTGTTAACATTGCCATTTCTGCGATTGCATAGAAATAAATATTGTCTTCACCAATAAATTGATACACCATTGCATCCTCTGCATCCCACCATTTTTTCCATTCGTCCTCCGGCAACCCCATGTCTTCTAAATAAGCCTTCGTGAATGATATCGGTGCCCAGAGCGATTCCGGCCATACCCAGAAAGTAAGATGTTCCATGCCGTCTCTTTCCGGCACACTTACACCCCAATCAATATTTCCGGATAAACGGAACGGGACCAAAGTTTTCCCCGAAGTATAATGAATATTTCTTTCTTCCAAGACTTTTTTTGCCGCATCCCGCGCATCTAAATCTGCAAAAATGAACTGTACAAAGGATTTCTTTTCTTCATCCATCGTTTCATGCATTGGGAAAAAATGTTCTAATTCCTCTTGATTTGCCATGTTCTTTCTGGGAATATATATCGAAGGCTTTTTCAGAGATTCCTCAATTACATCTAACTGAAATCTTCTGGTATTGGAATATCTTCTAAGTGCATCATTCCGTTCTTTCATCATATCAATAAGTGACTCAAGACAAAAATACCAATTGTCGACAGATTTCAATATCGGCTTCTTACCCGTCAACGCACTAATAGGGGATATCAATTCAGACGGCATGTACTGATGTCCCAGCGAACATTCATCCGCATAGGCTTTCTCAGAGGTGCAACCGGGAATGGGGCATCTGCCAATCACCTGCCTTCCATTTAAAAAGGTATCCGTATCCTCATCATAGAACTGCAATGTTGAAAGCTTTTCGATATATCCATTCTCGTACAATCTGTTAAATATTTCTGCGGAAAAACGTGAATGCATCATACCCGTTTTCCCCAACGCTGAAGCGCCAAATATGTCAAGGCTGATTTTATAATCTTGTAATGTCTTCTTTTGTTTTTCATGATTATCTGATACATATTCTTCTATCGTACCTGTATAACCACTTTCCCGCAATTTTCTGTATGCCTCCTTAATAGGGGAACCATAACAATCTGTGCCCGACACAAAAATGACATTTTCTTCACCAATTCTGTCCCGCAGAAATCGTGCAAAAATATCAGCGTGTACAAACATCCCTCCTACATGCCCAAAATGGAGCGATTTGTTTCCATAGGGCATACCACCTGTTACAACTGCTCGTTTTGGAAATACCGGTCTTTCACCTTTTTCAAGTCTCTTATTCATCTGACTTCCTCCTTTAATATGAAATGATGTTTTCCTAGCAGTAGGCAGGTAATAAAAAAATCCCTGTAACTGCTAAATACAATTACAGGGACGAATTAATCGTGTTGCCACCCTATTTCCTGAAATTATCACTAATCCCAGCTCTACAAGTACTCCTCAAAAAGATTTTATACTCTGGTTCTGTAACGGGAACTCCCGTCATAGCATCACTTATTCTCTACAAAATAAGATCCGTATGCAGCTCCGAGGCCTGTTTCATCCAATTTCCATCGCTTTCTCTCACCACCAAAAGCTCTCTGTAGACGTCTCAAGGGATTACTCTTCTCTTCATAGCCTTTATAATATATTAATGGGATTGTAGTAAATCTATACCCACATGTCAATCACTTTTTCCCAAAATGCCGCAGATTCCTCTGCGGCATTCCTTAAATACATATTCAAATTATTCCGGCAACAAATTGATAACACATTTTTGCAACCAATCTGCAACCACGCTTCCCAAAAGTCCAGTGTTTTCGGGCATCCTGAGCATTTTTTTACTATTCCATCTCTATACTGTAAGCTATATATTGAGTTTACTTAGTCCATTTCTGTCCATATCTGGTATAGATTTTACAATTATTCTACCATTTTTCGGCGTAAACGAGTTTTTTTGGATACATTTTAGATACATAGACTCAACGTTTCTCAATCCACCGCACCTCAGCCCGGCTTTATAATTCTTTAACCTTTAAGGGTTTCAAGAAATCTTTTTTCAAGTCTCTTGCCGAATGGAATATCATCAATTCAGAACTCGTCAACGAATTATTAGCGGCCTTATATTTTAATAATTCAAGCGTACATATCATATCCGCGACTTGCGAAAGCTTATATTTGTACGGACGAACCTCAGCTTTTCTTTCAAATGTCCTAATGCTCTTTTCAAATACACCATTTAAGATCGAAGCAAGCTCTTTCTGCCCATTGTCATAATACAGAATAACTTTTTCATATTCGGCCAAAAAAGCCTCGTTGCTTTCAATAAAGCGTTTTAATTCAATCGCCAAGCGCTTCTTTAACTGTTCTTCTGTTACGCACTCTTTTCTGTCAACAATAAGGCTTTTATACTTTATTGGCAGTTTTTTGGCAAAATAAAACAGCTTTGCAAAGATAGTTCTTCTCTCATTTGGCATCAGATTGCAGTAAACTTCCTCTTTCCTTATCAAAGGAGCCGTGTGCACAACATGATTGAAGAAGCCTAAATTTGCCATTTCATAATCAAACCGCTTAATATCTTCATTAATGCTTATCTCTTGGTCATGAAACACCATCGTCAGAATGTACTGTGGCGCATATTTTGAATTATACGTTCCGAAGTCTCCGGATTCATCCACAAAAATACTTAATTCCTTCATAATCCCCCACAAATGAAAATGGCGGGGAGTCTCCCCGCCGATTGGTTGGACCTTGACATTTCTGCCAGCCCAAAAGTTATTATTATTATAACATAATTACTTGTTTTGTCAAGTCAAATTCTGCTGTCAATTTATCCGCCCAATATCGGAGAAGCCACTTTCCGTACTCAGTGCGTTCGCCTTCTCCACATGACTGAAGTCCGCATATAATATGCATTTTTAAAAATCCGTGCTTATTAC